>OGWZ01000109.1_pt1 | contig 94358 bp, 92 predicted proteins | sample 1576141 | NCBI WGS metagenome assembly OGWZ01 (sample SAMEA3541512, study PRJEB24748) | human gut metagenome | biome: human gut; feature: human-associated habitat; material: faeces | place: China | collected 2012
GCGAGCACAGCGGCGCCGCGCTGCATGGATCCGGCGGCGAGCCGCACTGTCTCCCCTGCGCCGGAATCGCCGAGAGGCGCGATAAGCTGGCCGGCCCAGCGGATGATGCGGTCCGGCATGACGGTGACCAGGGTGAAGAGTTTCCAGGTCCCGATGCCCACCACGGAGCCGAGGAGGACGAGTGTGCTTACCGCCGCGGTGACGCCCCATCCGCTGAGGCCGAAGGCGTTATCCCGGAAAGCCGCGTCCTGGGCGTCGAAGAAGGGCATGAGGAGGGAGCTCACGAGGTAGCCCGATACGCTCAGGATTATCATGCACAGGAAGAAGGCCAGGACGAGGAGCATGGGCCGGAGCAGAACCGAGAGCATGAGGGCGTAGCCGGAGCGCGCGCTCGCCCCGGCGAATCCGTCACCCTCCGGCATGCAGTGGCCCACAAGCCAGACGGGGCAGGCAGCCACGGCTTCGAGGGTGAGCACCACCCAGCCGATGACAGCGGTGAACCACGCCACGAAAGGCAGCATGGGCACCATGTAGGCGTAGAACCAGCACACGGCCCATATGGGAGCGGCGATGCAGACTGCGATTTTGCCTGCCGACTCCACGAAGGAAGGCAGGGCCTCCGAGGTGAGAAAGTTCCCGGCGAAGGGGATGCGCGACACGCCTTCCCTGATGGCGAGATAGGTGACGAAGGCGTTCTCGCAGGCATTCATGACGCGGCGGGAAAGACGCACCGTGCTGAAGATGATGTCCCCGCCGTCGATGATGCGCCCGAGGGCCAGGGCGCCCGCGTCGGGAACCCTGAGCTCGGAGAGCCACTGCATGGGGCCGGAACCGAAGAAGCGCGCGATGACGGACCCTGTGTCGTGCACGCCTGCCGCGTCACGCGAAGCCTTTTCTGCGGCCTGTCCCGTGGCCGTAAGCGGATTCGTGATTTTTTCGGGATCGGCCTTGAGGGAGAGGGTGAGCCTGTCGCGCATTTCCGCGGCGCCTGTCAGGACTTTTCTGAGATCCCCGTTGACGAAGCCGGTCAGAGCCTGGCCGCTGACACCGGAAGCCGTGGTCTCGTCCCGCTGCATTTTAACGGCGTCGGCAGCGGTCCTGGCGAGCGTCCAGTAGTAGGAGCCCGCCATGAACCAGCCCTGCCTTCCGGCGTAATCCCTGAAAGAGGCGAGCGCCTTCTGCGCCGCCTCGTCCCCGGAGACGGCGGCCCGTGAGAGGGGAACCGAGACGGCCGCCTCGTAGGCAGTGAGCAGGGAATGGAGTCCCAGGGACGCGGCCGGCCCCGTGTCCGGCGCGATGAGCCTGAAATCGTCCCCTCCCGTAGCGTTCTTCACGGCGTTGTAGACCTGCGTGTAGAGAGGACCGGCAAGGGCGTTCCTGAGGGCGAGGGTCGCTTCGGGCACGGGCGTCGAGACGGTGACGGAGCCCATGTCGCCGTTTTCGGTGACGGCTTCGGCTGTCTGTCCGTCAAAGGGATTGGTGCAGGTGAGAGGGCGGGGCAGCTCGAAGCGCACGCGCGTGCCGGCGCTGTCCTCTTCGAGAATCCTCGGGGAAGAGGCAAAGACGCAGCCCTCCGCGGTTTCGAGATAACGGCGCACGTAGGCGTGCTCGGCGATAACAGGCAGGACGCGCGCGGCGTTGTCCGCGAGGCCAGGGCCGCCCACTGCCGTGACGGCGCCCGTGCGGCTGATATACGCGAGCCCCTGCTCCCACATTCCGTCCGCGAACTGGATGCTCAGCCCGATGGCGGAAAGAACCATGACCTGCATGGCCGAGAGACCGTGGAAGACAGGTGTGATGGCGCCCATGGCAAAGGAATAGCGCAGGGGCAGCCAGGCACTGCTGTAGCGCCTGCCTCCTATGCCTGTGCCGTCCTGGGCGGATCCGAGGGCCGCGGAGAGAACCGTGAGGATGAAGAGCCAGGCCACGGCCACGGCGCAGCAGGAGTTCAGGACGTACATGAGATCGAAGATGAGCGTGCCCATGACGCCGTCAGCTGGCGCGCCGGAGGCGAGGGAAGCGAGGCTGTCCCAGCCGGTGCCGAAGATACGTGTCAGAAGCTGCGCCGAGATGTCGTTCTCAAGCGATCCGGCGGAAAGGAGCGGATCGGCCATACTGCCTCCTTGGGGAAACGCCTTTTTACGGAGAGGGCTGCCCGGACGCCCTGCTTTTGAGAAGCCCGCGCATGCGGGGTGAAAGCGGCGCCGGAGGAACGCCGGGTCCGGGGCCTCCGTTCGCGGGCTGAAGCAGAAAGCATACGGCGCGGCAGGCGCCTGCCCGTACGCCGCAGTCAGCGGGCGTGAGGCCTCCCGCAGTTCTCGCGCTGAGAGAGGCGCCGCACTCTATGAGAATGCAGGTTTTAATATATTTTTGCAGTATTTTCAGTATGTTAATGAAAAAAGTTGCACCATTCCGCACCATCAGCGCGGCAGGGGGGGGATTTTGCCAGCTGCTTTTTTCTGGGCCCCGGCAACAGCGTGGGTGTAAAAGCTCGCCGTTGTCGCGACGGAAGCGTGCCCGAGCTGAGCCGCTACGGCCGCCGGATCCGCCCCTTCCTCCAGCATGAGAGAGGCCGCCATATGGCGCACGGTGTAGAGAGGGCACCCTTTGACACCAGCTTTCTTTTGAGCTCGTCCCCATGTCGTTTTGTCTGAGCGCCACGGGAGGCCACGAGATGTGAGGCAGACGTGATCCTCGAGGGACTTTCCCTCGCTCCTGCCGCTGGCTTCTTCTACCCACCAGTCGGGGGCTATGACGTCCTTCCACCTCGAGACCTTGGGCATCCATACGTGGGCCAGCCCATGGCGGAGATCGACGTCCCTCCAGCGCAGGCCGGCCGCCTCTCTCCCAGGACGCAGGCTTAGCGCAAGACATGTCCTGACGTACCACTGGAGGGCCGGATTGCAGACGGCATACACCTTCATGAAGTCAGCGAAGTCGCCGCACCTGTGACCGTGCGGGCCCTCCGGAAGTGGGCGGTACTTCGTCCAGGGGACTTCCTGCAGGAAGTCTTCCGAGGCGCACCAGCGCCATGCGGCAAGGAGCTTTTTCACGTGCGCGTTGATAGCCTGGGGGCTTATCCGGTACTCGGCTTTCAGGCACGAGCGAAAGTTGTTAAGATCCCGGCGATCAAGCGTATCCACGTACTTTGTGGAAAGCTCGCCTCCCATGCGTTCCAGTATCAAAGCGTAGTACCGCTCTACACGAGGGCAATGCTTTGTATTTTGTATGAACAGGACGATTGACTCTGCCACGGTAAGGCGCTTATTCTCGCTATTGTCATAAAGGTTTTCTCCTTCAAAGGCTTCCGCGGCTTCACGGTCACGGAAGCCTTTCTGTCTCCAGCGGCCAGCTTCATCCTTGAACTTGACGACGAAGCGGCCGTCTTTTCTCTGGCAAATGCTCATGATGTAGACCTCGAATGAGGTCCGCCGCTGCCTTCCCTGATAACGTCTTCCGGGTCACGGGTCTACTGGTGCCGACCTCCAGAATGGCGTCTTCTTCCGCGTCCAGCTCCGCCTGCTCCCGTATAAGCTCCAGCCGGCGCTTCCGGATGGCTCGCAGACGACCGATCGCGTTCAGCAGACTTGATTCGTTGGGGAAGTCCATATGTCCTCCATTTCCGGCTTCTTCCGCGGCGAGGCGTGGCAGTGCCAGATGCGGGCCGCCTCTTCTGCCTCTGCCTGATGGCCCTTATACAGAGCGTCCGAAGTGACGCTGATGATGTGCTTAGCCTTGAGCCATAGCTCGGGGCGCTTCTTCCAGCTCCCGCCGTAGTAGAGCGCATCGGCGAACGCCTCATCCCCCAGGAACCACATGACGCACCAGGCAGAGTAGGCCTCGTCCCTGGTACTGCAGTGCGTGGCGTCATAGTCATCTATGGCGTCGGCGGCCGCCTCGCATGCCGCCTGAAGACTCCTTTTCTCTCCCGAGCTGAAGCGGGATACCTCCAGTAGGCTCTGCAGCTCAGTGAGGATCTTCTGGGCCTCGATGAGACGGGCGGGCTTCTTTCTCCAGCCGGGGTACTTCTCCAGAGCCACCAAGGGAAAGCTGACGCCTATGCAGCAGTCACGGTGCGAGTAAGAGTTTGCGGGGTAGATCATCAGAAGGCCTCCTTCATCCACTTCATCATCTCACCCGTCGTCTTATCCCACTTATCCTTGTCGAGCCGGAGACCGAGAAACTGACGGTAGAGGCAGTCCATGAGGGTAACGGCGGTTTCGATAAGAAAGACTTTTTCCAGGAAGAGCGCATCCGGGTCATCATCACGGTCGGGTTTGTTAATCTTGGATGTCTTCAGGCTGTTGAGGGAAAAGTCAGCGGCCTTCACGGAAAAATTAAAATCGCAGTCAGCCTTCGAGAGACTAATGATGGCGCTTGAGACCTTCTTGCCGCGTCTCAGTCCGAGGCGGGCCTCTGTCAGAGGCGAGGCGGTATCGCTGGCAGTCACGGAAGCGGTCTCGCGGTCACAACCCACGAAACCCGTCACGGTCACGCGCTTCTCCATGTAGACCATGAATGCCTGGCCGTCTTCAGTGTGGAAAAAGGAATGGGCGACATCGGACTGGAACCAGAGCCAGGTGAGAAAATCCTGCCCCAGAATGCCGTCCATCGTGTAGTCGACAGAGTCGGCGCTGTGGATGTCAGCTTCCGCGGCATCACCAAGCATGGACAGAGCCAGATCCGGGGGTGTCAGCTGCTCAATGTGCAGCTTGAAGGTGGCGAGAAAACGCTGGACAAAGAGCTCGAGCATTTTTGTCTGCGTGGAGGCGAACCAGATTTCGTTGTTCGCGGTGTTCCAGATGACGTTGAACTCGCCGGGAACGGGCAGGAAGCGCCTGCGCAGGGAAAGCTGCACCTGTTCCTTCAGTTCCTTGCGGCGTTCGCGGGAAATGAATTTTTTCCCGTTCTTCTCGTTTTCCGCCTTTTCCCGCTTCAGTGCGAGAGCGAGGTGCTTGCGGAGGACGCCCGAGGGAATGCGGCGGGTGTCAACACGCAGGGAGAAGGCAATGTAGGCGCCTTTCTGCGGCGGGCCTGCCTGCCAGGTGGTGTCCAGATAGTCATCGAAGCTGACCCAGCCGTCGGCCTGTGACTCAGCGCTTTCGTCGATGTCGAGGAAGGCGCCTTTCTTGAGCAGCTGGGGAATTTCAGCCCAGAGCCCGTCCGGCACGGGATCAATGACGCGGAAGCGCGTAAAACTGCATGATGAGGCGATGAATCCCATATTGCGCTCCTAGTAGGCCTTTCGGCTTTTAGCGAAGTCAGCCAGCTCACGGCTCAAATGATTGAAAATAATGGCGTCTGCTGCTGTTAAGCTTGACTCGTGTTCCTTTAATAAAGCTAAGGTGCAAAACATTACGAATTCCATGTATGTGGCGGGTGTAGCGTCTTTATCTTCTCTGGCCTCCCATACTGCGTCGAAGCAGTCTTTGAGGATAACTCCAGCGCTCACATTTTTGAGCAGAGAAGCTGTCGCGTGAGCGTCAGATATGATGCAGAATAAGGGACCATCTATACTGTCCTTGTACTTCTTGATTTTTTCGAAAAGTTCTTCCATCTACTTACTCTCCTCCTCGTCCTTCTTGCAGAAGGCGGCGTTGGCCTTCGCGGCCGCAAGGGCTTCAAGCACGACGTCTTCGTCCTTGTCTGTGAGCTCGCGCTCCTGCTGGACAAAGTAGAACAGCGTCCAGAGGACCCAGCGCATGGCGTCTCGGGGAGTCTTGTAGCTTCTCGTAAAGCGGTACGCCTTGCCTATGAGGGCTTCCAGCGCACTCATGATAGTGGGATCATCCGGAGAGAACACGGTCTCCGTCACCCTGTTCTCGTGGTTCAAAAAATCTATGACTTCTCTAAAATTCATCTTTTACTCCGTAATTTGGAGGGGCTTACCGCCCCTCCGTCATCCATCTAGTCCCACTGGGGGCATCCCTGCCTGTGGGGGCAGTTCGGGCAGTCGAGAACGTCGTCGACCATCTTTCCGGAGTCAGGACACTTGATCTTTTCCCCCTGCACCTGGGGGGCCGGCTCTGCCTTCTGGGCGGGCTGTTCCGCGGGTTTCTCTCCGGCCGGTTCAACGGCGGCCGGCTCTTCCTTCGCTGACTCGTCGGCCTTCTTCACGGCCGGCTTTTCTTCTTCGGCCAGCATGGCGTTGATCGCGTCCACAGTCGCCGCGGGAGTGGGCTTCTTCTCCTGCTCGGCCACGGCTTCAGCTGGTGCGGTGGCTTCTTCCGCGGCGAAGGCGTCTGCGACCTTGGTCACGGGGAGCCATGCGGAGAGCCGTTTTATCGCCGTCTTGATGGCCATTGCGGCGTAATGGTCACGCCACGCAGGAGAGTTGCCACGGTTTAAGGCGCGCGCCTGTTCGATTTCCGCTTTAGTGACAAGGCGGACAATGGGTTCTCCAGTCTTGAGCACGACGGCGGCGTAGGCCGCGATCACGTCTTCCGGATTTCCCGTGCGGGCCTCGGGATTGAGCAGGTCAATCTTATGGCTGATGCGGGGGCTGATACCGCTTTCATATTCGAAGAGCCCCTGCTCGACCTCCTGCCTGTAGACGACATCGGCGTTGAAGGAGGCGATAGCGCCGCTCCTGTACATGAGCTGCATAAGGCCTTTATACCCCACCTGGAACTGACACTCCCTGCCGTAGGGGATGAGGTAGGCCAATCCCTGCGGCGTGTTTGGCTCCAGATTGAGCTGTGCGCAGGTCATCATGGCGCCAAGGATGGAGGCCGGCTCACACTGGGCGAGCTTCGGGGTCTGTCTCATGGCCGTGAGGCAGATGCGGGTGAAGCGCTCGGCCCTCTCCTGCCTCTGGGCGGGGGTGCTGCCACCGATAGCGAGAGCGAACTGAGGCTTCGACCTCATGATGAGGTCGGGAAGATTGTTATTGGCTATCGTATTCATACGTTTTTCTCCTTAGCTACTTTGAGGCCTGATAGTAGGCCCACTCGGGCAGGTCCACTTCGTAAATTCCGGTCGTGTAGGCCGGCCATTCGTCGTCCTCCTGACAGTGGATCAGGGTGCGGCAGGCCCGCATGCACTGGTCATCACCGAGCGCCAGCGCTTCAGCGGTGAAGGACAGCGGCGTCACGAGGTAGGGCGCCTGCTTGGATACGAAGAAGAAGATAAAGGGGGCCTCTATGCCGCACGCCTTCAGGCCGCGGGTGTACCATGCCGCCTGCCTGTGGTAGCCGAAGTTGTACGCCTTGCGGGCAAGCTCCGATGGCTTCACCGTGTCGGCGGTCGTCTTGAGATCGATGGCGACCCATGAGCCGTCCGGAAGCTGCGCAAGGCGGTCGACACGCGCCTTGCAGGGAAGGGGCTTGTCCTCGACGGCCTCTTCCCAGTAGAGGGACACTTCGCTCTTCCCCGGAAGGTCGAGGAGCTTCGCCGTGGTCGGGCAGGCGTTGAGGAGACTGTCGGACATGCTCTTGGCCTGAAGCCAGTCCTCTCCGGAGAAAGCAGTGATGCCTTTCTCTGCGAGGACCTTGCGCTCCTCCTTGCCCGCCTTGGTGGTGCCGGGGTTCTGGCAGACTGCGTACCGCTCGGGCACCTTGTCCGGCTCGAGGACCATGGCATGCAAGAGGGAGCCGAGAAGAAAGGCCTTGCTGGGCGTCTCCTCCATGGTCTGATGAGCCTTGTACAAGGCCGGGCACTCGAGGATGTAGCCGATGGAGGTGTTGTTGAGCGCCTTTTCCGCGAAGTATTCCGCTGCCGGCTGATCATAGATAATCTTGCCCATGGCCGCCCCCCCCTACACTCTGGAGAAGTCGATGCATCCGACGACATGATCTTCTGCGCTCATCCATCGGCTACCTTCAGGAATGCCGCGTACCACGGTTCCGGGGAATATGAGATCTTTCCGCTCAGGGTATGCCTGAGCAACCATCTTTGGCACGATGTAGTACGTGCCCGACTTGGATTCTGGGAGGTTGACGATCTCATCAGGAATCCACCGGAAAATCAGAACCCCGTCCACCATGCCTGCTGGTTTCTGTAGGAAGGTCACGCGGGCCGGTTCCTTGGCGGCCGGGTACGTGAGTAAGGGCTGGGGTAACCCTTTCTCGCACTCTACAAGATAGAGAAGCCCATCACACATGTAGCAGTCGGAAGGTGTGTATATCCATACATCATGTGGCGTGCAGTTAATAATCATAATGTTTTTCTCCTTTAGCGGCGGGGCTCATCACCCCGCCTAGTCCAGTGTGCGGGAGGAAACCGCATGACTCCCGCCCCGTGCCCTGAGGCGGGAAATTTTGAAAATTTCTGGCAGGGGAGTAGGGGAAAATGTAAAAAACCTGCTCCCCTGCCTCGCCTGACGCAGGTAAAGGTGAAGTTACAAGACCTTTCCGGCGCCTTCCCCGGAACACCCGGGAAATTTCTTTTGCGGGAGGCCGCGCCTCGTATAAAAACGGCCCCCTCGTTCCCTCTCACGGTCTTTCTCCTGACCGTGCCCCACTCCGGCCACTCCGGAACGGGAAAGTCTGCGCCCCTTACGCTGGGCCTATGAGATATATCGCCGCATGCAGGATAGGGGCGCGAACCCTGCCATACAGCGCTCGGTCCAGCCTGGAAATTCGTCTAGTCAGTACCTACGACGAAAAACATTCCGCTGGTGATCATGACGCAGGCCACCCACGCGACGGCTGCAAAGGTGGTGGTTATCACCTCGATGATGCGCTCTCTGCGGGTTCTTCTGGCCCTCTCGGCCATCTGCCATGCGAAGACCCTGCGGCCCTCACGGACTGTGCGGCTCTCGATGGAGGAGATAAGGGCGGCTGCGTCCTGAAAACGGTCATACGCGGTGTACATTTGATGCCTCCTATCTGTTCGTTGATTTATTTTTATTAAAATATAGATAAAAAGGCAAGAAAAAAATTAAAATTTTGATATTTTAAACATAAAAAAATCTCCGGCTGCTTGCCAGAGATCAAAAAAGGCCGGCGTGGTGCCGGCCCTGTTGGGTACTTGATCTATCGATGCTGGCCCCTATTTGCTGACTTCAACAAGCTGGGGCAAAGAAGTTGTTACTGATGTGGAGTCATGCTCCGTAAAACCATACCTGCTAATCCTGCTGGGCTCATCTTCGACAGGTCGTCATTGGCTTCCCGTGTGTGGGGGTAAATCCCACGTATCATGCTGATCCCAATCGCCGTTGGGATGATACCCACAAGGCATATCGGTATCAGTGTATACGGGCTGAATTCTTTGAAAAGTATAACGTAAAGTACGGCCCAAATAAAAATCCCATACAGAAGTACAGAAACCACTATAAGTATTACGACTATCCATTTGCGGTGAGACAATGCAAGCCTGTTTGAATCAAGCTCGCATTGAATTTTGTCCTGCTCCGCCTTGGAAAGAGAACTTTCGCTGTCCTCTTTGCTGATTGGGAATTCCGTTGAGTCCGGATTTACCGTCTCATTAGTTGGCATTTTATCCATTTACAAACCCCAGCTGCTTCAGTCTGATAGCCATTGCCACGCTTGATACGCCGAAAAAGTTACACATTCTGTCAATGCTGTACCCGCCTGAGACACAAGCCTGCACGGCCTGCGGCGGCATAAGAAGCGTTGCGGCAAACGTGTTGGCCTCAACTTCTTTGGGATCATAGTCAGAACGGGTGTAGGTCTTTGAGTTGTCCCTGGGGCTTGACCCATGACCCAAAAGAGCATGTCCCAGCTCGTGGCAGACAGTGAAGCGCCTGCGGAGCAGACTCTGGTTCGTATTCAGGTAGATGACGTTTTTGTCAGCGTCATACCGGCCATCGATGTTTCCGTTAGAGTTGTCTTTGAGCACCTGGATCCCGAGACGGTTCGCCACCCTGATAGGGTTGACCGGAAACGTACATACCTCTGGATAGAGCAGATGCAGGCCGATGGCTTTCTGCTCTGCTAATTTTTTGCGCGTCAGCATGGGTGCACCTCCTTATTCAGATGTATATAAAATAAGTTTTTCCGTGGCGGTTGTCACGGGGAACAAGCTCCATTTAACCGCCCTTGCGCACAGCTCTACGCATTAACAGCCTGTCTGGCCGCCGCTATCTCTCTGTCTCTGAACTTCACCACGTTGGCAATAGTCAGCTTCTCAATGGCCCGGATGTAGCGCTCCATGTAGCCGAAATTGATGTCACCATCTGGTGTTACGGGAAGGGCTATCTTTATTAACTTGAGCTTTTTCCAGGTTGCCATATCGTTATAAGAAAACATTCGGGGTAATTTAGACAGCGTCCCAACGATATACATTCCGATAAGTCTGTTTTTAATAATATCTCCTGCAAGAGAAAATACATGATTGTGCGTTGCCATTTTATATTCAAAATCTCGATAGTAGGCATTCCCCCAGAAATCAACGGTAATGGTATTTGCGGGAAATACTCTTGCTGATCTATCTGTCTTTCCTTTGATACCGCGATTGTCCACTCCGCTATTTATAAAAAAATGTCCTTTCCCGTTTATATCTTTCTGTTGCAAGTCAACATCACCCGTGGAAGCTGTAAACAGCGCGCCCAATGCGAACTTTTCAAATTTCACCTTCCCATTTTTGCAATCAGTTTCCAAAGCATTTGCTTTGTCAGATGTGCGTTTGAGAGAGAGAGCTTTTTTGTCTTCGTCTGTCAGTTCATAGTCATCAAGACCTGTAACCTTGAGATAAGCATCCAGTTCCGCAATGCGGTCCTGCTCCAGTTCCGCAATGCGGTCCTGCATATACTTCCAGTCAATGTCATTAACGGTGTACTTGTGGTTGGTGTCAAATGATTCGACAACGGGGAGTTCAATAGAAAGCTCTTTGACAAGTGCTCTATTAAACTTGACTGCATAGCTCCATCCATTGCCTGATGACTTTCGAATACACGAAATGACATACAGGCAACACTTTTCATCCCACTTATCAGCTTGATACGGATACATTCCCTGCACGTGCGGATACCCAATGAATGGACTCGCCTGATAAAACATTGTATCCGCTCCAGTCGTGGTATCTGAAAATGTAATCACGCCACCTTGCTCAGTCGGTTCAAGGCCACAATACCCACCAATGCCGTTATTAACAGACGAATTGGACATAACCGGAGTTGTTCCCGCAATGGAAAATAGCTCATCATTCTTCATCTTATAGGCGTTTGTGGGGTGAATGTCGAACAGCTCGCCGACCTTAAATGACTTAAACATCGACACTCACCTCGCCTTTCAAAATCGCGCTTACTTTCCACGCAAGATAATCAGCCACGGTTTTTTTGAAGTCTTCTTCCGTAGGCATGGTGTCTATTTTTTTGTGCTGGTTAAACGTCCAGTCGTTCCCGTTCAGTGAAACCGTGTCCTTGATGACAAGGCCCTTTTCCTCTGTGTAGTAGTCGGTTTTCGGCTTCTTGCCGAGGCATATTGCCGCCACCTCGTCATAGCGTTCCAGAGCATGGTCGGTATTCCTCAGGTTCACCTTCTGCGTGGACTTCTTACGGTTCTGCCGGCTGTAGCCGTCCTTCGAAAAGTCAATGAATGTCACAACGTCATCGGTCTCATGCTTACGGTTTACCTGAAACAGATAGATGGCGGTCTGAACAGAAGATTTTCCGTTGAACAGGTCCGGCGGCATATGGATACTCGCCAGCAGCGTGTTCTTTTCCAGAATCCTTTTTGCGTACACGTCTCCCTGACCGCTTCCCGCGTTCTCCTGAATCAGGACGGCTCCATATCCTGAATGCATACGTGACAGGGCCTCGTCAACGAAAATCAGCCCCTTGCCCGGAGCTGAATAGGGCGGATTGAGCAGGAAAACGTCAGCAGGAAAATTTTGATGTGTACTGATCCACCTGGGGCCTTCCTTGTGGGAATCTCCGCAGATTATCTGTGAGGAACCGTCTCCCATGAGAATCATGTTCAGGACTGCCAGAATGTATATGTTGCCCAGAATCTCTATGCCAAGCAGCTGATTATGCTTGATGTGCTCAATCTTATCGTCAAGTTTCTGTCTGTCCCTGATATGACTCTTTGCGTCGCCAATCATAATTTCCATGGCAGAGACCAGAAACCCGGATGACCCCATGCAGGTATCCCACACGAATGAGTCCATATCCGTTCTCGTGATTCTTGCCATCAGGTTTGTCACGAAGCGGGGTGTCAGCACTACGTCATTGAGCTTGTCGTTCCCGATGGCTACCCAGTCATTAAGGCTGTTGAGAATTTTCCCGTGAAGTCCAGATGAAGATTACTCTCAAGCAATGGCAGAATGTCTGCTTTGACCTGCTTGTAAATAGACTTGATGACGCTTTCACCGTTTACCGGTTTCCACATATCACGCTTGTTAAACACCGGCTTCAAGGAGGTGATAACCATTTCAACTTTATCGTCAGGACAGTTCTTTTTGCGCAGAAACGCCCTCGTGCGGCGTAAAACGGTTTCACCATCGTTGTCTTCCGGATCGTCATTGCTGTAAAAGTCCGCAACCTCGAGCGGCTTAATACCCTCGGTAGTAAGACCAGCCATGATAAGGCCGCAGAACAGATACAGTTTATCGTTTGTTGTAAGAAGTGTCTTGAGGCTGGCATCGTCATAGATGCGCTGATGGATGCCCTTGATGCTTTGCTCAAGAAGCTCTTCTTTGTCACGTTTGAGTTTTTCTTTCTCTGCTTCTGTCAGAGACAGTTTGTCGAGATCGGCAAAGAACGCATCTATGTTCGACTCCTTCATCTGCACGAAGTTGAAGCCTTTCAGCTCCTTCGGAACCCGGTTATTCTTGGCCGAAACGTAATACGCCCTGACCTCTGGATCCGTTACAGCGCCCTTATCGTCAAGCGTTGTGCCATTGATGCCGATGATAATGACTTCTCGGTATGTTCCTTCATCCAGAATCGCATTCCCGTAATGGAGCGCGCCATTCACGGCGAACTGCTGCACGGCACGATTGGGATTCTTTCCACCGCTTATCAGCTCAATATCGCCGCCTGAAGTCAGCTTCTCCAGCTTATTCCTGGCTCCTTTCGCTTCTATCATCACGGGAATGTCACGGCGGTTTTTGTTCTCCAGCAGCAGCTGAATATCTGGGAAGTTCATCCCCGAACCACCAGACTTTGATTCTGCTTCTTTGAGCGCCTTCGTAATCGAGGGGTTAATGCCTTCAGTCTTCCCAAAATGCCGTATGTTAAAGCTGTCAAGAAGTGCCTTGAAATGCTCTTCGACTTTTTCTTCAATGCTTGCCATTCTGCTGTCCCTTTCCTGCTACACCGACTGTAGCACCCAGACGACCTGCCCGAGAACCGTTTTTTCCTGCTCGGCGGGGTTCACGCGGACTGGCTTATACCGCGGATTGTCGGAACAGAGAAGCAGATCCCCGTCCTCGGACAGCTTTAACCGCTTCACCACACGGCCAAAGTACGGGATAGAGACCAGGTAGATCCCGCCTTCGGTAACCTCTTCTGACAGGGGCGCAATGCCGACAATCGCGCCGTCTTTAATCGTAGGCTCCATGCTGTCCCCGCGGACAGTTAAGGCCACCATATCCTTTTTATAGAATTGAGGCAGGACTCTGATGACCGTGTCGGCTGTCCCGTACAGCTCCTGCGGGGCCCCGGCTCCCGTTTCTCCCATAAGTGGGACGGGATGGAGAGAGTCCTTTGCTTTTTCAGCCTCATTTTTTTCTACCGGCCCATAAAAATTTTCAAAACCGAGAGCGTCGACAATCGCTCCAACGTTATCCAGGGACGGCGATTTTGTCGTTCCATTAATTATCTGACTGAGAGAGCTCTGCCGGATACCAGCCTGTTCCGCAAATGCTGACTGCCATCCACGCTCCTGGCTTCGCTGTTTCAGAAGCTGAAAAAATCGATCTTTGAACTTCATTTTTTTGCGCCTCCATTCGTGTTTATACATATTTCAATATCGACGCAAATTAAGATTCAAATAGGTCTTGCAAAAATATCAAGATTCTAATAATTAAAAATCCATGAACGAAAAATTTTTGCGAGATACTCTACAAAAAATGCTCGACGACGGGGCTACTCAGCAGGAGATCGCCGACCAAGCCGGCTTGTCTCAAAACTGCATTAGTCGATTCCTGCATGGGACCAACGACATCTCTTTTTCGCGGGGACTCAAGATCATGCGAGTCATACTTGCTGCCCAAACAGCTACGGCCTCTCAGTCTCCTGAAGCAGAAGTGCCAACGGAGGAGAAGCACTCATGAGCACAGGCGAATGCATAGAGGAGGGAAGAATCAAGTGAAGCAGTGGTTCAAGCTGACGGATTCAGCCGTCATGAGCCTCAAGTGGCAGCGCATCGCCCGGAAGCTGGGAGTGTCTCCGGCCGTCGTGAGCTTCGTCTATGTGGCGGCCATGTCGAGCGCATCCCAGTGCAATGACAGGGGGAGCCTGCAGGACTTCGACCCGGAAGACGTAGACTTCTTCGGCGACTTCGACTCGGGGACGACAGCCCGAGTCATGGCGGCACTGGAAGAGGCCGGTTTCATCGATGATGGCCGGATTGCAGGCTGGGAGGAGAGTCAGAGCCGCCCTTCTCAGGAAGAGGCGGACAGGGCCCGTCTTCAGGCTGCCGAGCGGAAACGCCGCCAGAGAGCGAAGGAGCAGCAGACTGAGGAGGAGGCTGTCACGCCCTTGTCCCACGATGTCACGCCATGTCACGCTTCGTCACGGGATGTCACGGGATGTCACGCCGTGTCCCACGATGTCACGCATACAGATCAGATCAGATCAGAAAAGATCAGAACAGAAGATCTAAAACACACCCCCCTTACCCCCCAGGGGGAGCAGGGTGTGTGTGAGGGACCTGCCGAGGATTGCTCTGACGTTTCTACGAAGACACAGCCCGTGAATACCGGTCTTCCTTCGAGGGGGGCTAATGCTTCGTGGTGGAGGGAGTTCGCCTCACTCTGGGATATCTGGCCTAACCAGCAGGGCAAAGATGCGGCATGGGCCGTGTACTACGACCTCAGGCGCCGAAAAATCGACATGCCTCCCCTGTACGTCTTGCGGGATAAAGCGTCAGCGATGATAGCCCAGGACCGGAAGTTTCTCGCAGGCTACGCTCCAGAGCTCAAGACATGGCTCAGGGAGCACAGATGGAACGACGAACCATTGCCTCCGAGGGACGTAGCAGTTCCCGGCAGAGGAAGAACCTCCAGAGAGCAACAAATGGCCACAGATGTGGAGAGAGCGGCCGAGGCTGCCCGGCGGTTCGAGGATTTTTTTGAGATGGCCGCTGATGAACCGGCGGCTGAAGGAGTGTTTGCATGAGTGACGAGCAGACCAGGAAGACTTACGCAATCAGGGGCATGCTGGACGCCCTTGGGCGAAACATCAGTGTGGTAGGACTGAGCCTGTGGAGCATCGTCCTGCGGGACATCCCAGCGACGGTGGTAGAGCAGGGAGTCGTGCATTATCTCTCCTCGAGCGAGTCCGAGTATGCGACGCCGTCGAAGTTTAGGCAGTTTCTGCTGCGTATGCAGGGCAGGGGCATCCCCGACACTAAGGCTGCTGCTGCCCTGGAGTGGGAAAAGCTCATCAAGGCCATCACGGACTACGGCTCGTACAACCGCCCTGAGCTCCCAGAAGAGACGGCCCGTGTCGTTGACTCCATGGGCGGATGGGGAGCCGTGTGTCAGTGGACGAATTCGCAGCTCGAGTTTAAGCGGCGCGAGTTCGTCGAGGCGTGGCGCGCCATCAGAGAGACAGAATCTGAGCCACAGGCCGCGTTGCCTGAAGACGGCCGCGGCGTTCTTACTTCCGGCGCCAGCCATGGAGGTCAGCATTGTCAGCAGCTTCTCTGAACACCATCACCCTCATAGGACGCCTCGGCCGCGACCCTGAAGAGGTGCACGCCGGACAGATCCACTTCGCCCGCCTCTCCGTGGCCACGGACGACGGATATCGGGACCAGTCGGGCCAGAAGGTGGAGCGCACCACCTGGCACAGTGTGACCGTTGGCGGAAAGACGGCTGAAAACTGCTCGCGGTTCCTGCATAAAGGCTCCATTGTCTGTGTCGAAGGCCGCTATCTTTCCCGCAAGCACCAGACGAAAGACGGAAGAGACGCTGTTTCTTTCTACGTCGCGGCCTCGCGCGTGGTGTTCCTTGACCGCCGCGAAGACGATACCGGCAACGGCGGGAACAGGGGCGGCCGCGAACAGGGACGTGGCGGCGCATGCAACGACGACTGGAAGTACTAGAGGCGGGGAACGAAAAAATGAAAATCATGATTAGTCAGCCTATGGCCTGGAAAGAGTACGATGCAATTTTGCGAGAGAGAGAAAAAACCGTCCGGAAGCTGGAAGCCATGGGGCACGCTGTGGCGGATACAGTCCTGACAGTCGAACCGCCGGAGGATGGCAATGTAAGCCTTTTTTATCTCTCTTACTCGCTGAACTTGATGTCGCAGTGTGACGGGGTTCTTTTTCTTCACGGCTGGGAGTACGCCCGCGAATGCAAGATTGAGCATGCGGCCGCCGTGGCCTATGGCCTGAAGGTTTTTTACTCTGTTCCAGACGTGGCTCTTTGGGGGTAAAGATGAAAACAGCTAAAACCCCCACGCCTACGGAGCACGAGGAGCAGGCCGCGCTCATCGAGTGGTGGTCCTGGTACTCGCAGTGGATGGGACTTCCGAAATGCCTTCTTATGGCCATACCCAACGGGGGAAGGCGCACAACGGTGACAGGTGCACGCCTCAAGGCCGAAGGCGTGAGGGCAGGAATCCCTGACCTCTTCCTGGCTGTACCTACCGATACATCCCACGGACTCTGGCTGGAGATGAAGCGCAAAAGAGGTGGTTTCGTGACGGACTTCCAGCGCGAAGCCATGAAGGCGCTCGAGGTCCAGGGTTTCTCATGCGTGGTGTGCAGGGGCTTTACAGAGGCGCAGGAGGCTATCGTCAGCTACCTCAGGCCGCTGCGTGACAAGTCAGCCTCGGGAGATGAAGACCATGTGGACGCCTGATCATGACGCCGAGCTGTGCATGCTCGCTGATGCCATCGCAGATAAAGCGGCAGACGGTGACGGTGCGAGAACCTAAGGCTGGCGGGCAGGTAGTGCTCACCATCTCTGAGCTGGAGGAGGATGAACGATGAGCGAAGTCGCCTTTTGAAAATCGTGAAGGAACTAAAAAAACTTACTATGGAGCCCCAATGAAAAAATTCAGAAAGAAGCCTGTTGTGATTGAAGCCGTGCAGTACACAGGCAGCAATGCGGACGAAGTGTTAAAGTTCATCGGCGATGCCAGGGCAGCCCATGCCGTAGATGACGGCATTGTCATTAAAACACTTGAAGGAGACCACAAGGCTAACCCGAACGACTGGATCATCAAAGGAACGGCCGGGGAATTTTACCCTTGCAAACCTGATATTTTCTCAGGGATCTATGAGGAGTGCTAATATCCACACGTGGAGGCTTAAAAAAATGAAAAGTATCTGCATGCCAAATAAAATGCGTTTCGTCGGCGAAGGCGTGAAGTTCGAGCGCATCCGCCGTATTACGGGCTACCTTGTTGGCACGCTGGACCGTTTCAACGACGCGAAACGCGCCGAGGAAGCGGATCGTGTGAAGCATGGAGTGGCGAGTGGGCGATAAGGAACTCCTTTACGGCCTGTCAGGGATAGCCGCACGGTTCCGTGTCTCCAGGGGCACGGTCCGCACCTGGTACGCCAAGGGCGCTCCCATCATCAGGCTGGGGGAGCGCACATACAGAGCCTTCTACGAAAACGTGGCAGCCTGGCTGGAATCTCAAACACAAGGAGAATGGGAATGTACGAAGCAAAAATCGTTGACGAAATATGGAAGGCGCTGAACCATCTTCCGAAAAAGCCCCGGCCCCTCTCGCACATTATTTCACAGGCTTTATATGACGAGGCTGAAGCCTGTGGTGGGTTGTCTGATCTCCTTGGAACCATTGGCAGCTGGGGAGATACCCTGGATGATGAGTATATCGCTCAGCTGCTTGAGGAATACAATTCTGCATCATAACTGCGCAATGATACCGAACTTCATTGCGTTGTCATTGCGTTTGTAGCCCGGTGCTGGTTGGAGAAAATGCTCTTCCAGCACACGGAACTGTGCGATTTTTGTGACGAGGAACAGCCTCCAGTCGGGAATGCCACCCTTGGAACTGTCTCCGCCAGTCTGATAGCAACGGAGTAATAACCCTCTGTCGCCTCTGCCAAGACAATGGGGCTCGACAACACGGGGTAATCCGTCATAAAAGCATGACACGAGAAGCTTGTTCTGAATAGCTGTGATAATCTCGTTTTCTATCATTTTTTCTCCATAGAGAGGAGCCTGCCGGGGCTCTTCTCTTTTTTTTGACTTTCCGAAAAAACCTGTCAACAAAAAAATTAACGGTCTGTAACGGTCTGTAACGGTCTGTAACGGTTTCTAACGTCACCCCAAAAACGCTCATGCAAAACCCCATGATACGGTTTCAAAAGAAGGGGGCAGACCATGGGCAGAATTCCATACAGAAAGCCGCCGAAGAAGGTGGTGGCTTCGGCAGCGCTTATCGCTCTTCTGGGTGGAGGGGCTGCCTATCTCAGCCTTGATACCGTCGCAGATTTTGAGGGCTATGTTCCTGAAGGCTACAGGGACCCCGTGGGTATACCCACCAAGTGCTGGGGAGATACGCGTAACGTCGCGATAGGGCAGGAGTACAGCTTCGAGGAGTGCTCCCGCTCGCTGAATGAACATTTGTATGAAAACGCCTTACCCGTCACCCGGTGCGTAGACGACTTTGACTCCCTTCCGGACAAAACGAAAGCGGCCCTGGTGTCCATGGCCTACAACATCGGTCCCACGGCCTTCTGTAAATCGTCCGTGGCCAGGTACTTCAACCAGGGGCGCACAGAGCGCGGGTGTGAGCGCATCGCTGAAATTTACAAAACCGCCAGAGGGCAGGCTCTTCCCGGGCTGGAGCGCCGCCGTGCGTACGAGTCGGCTATGTGTCTGCGAGGCCTGAAGGAGGGGAAGTAGATGTTCTCTTGGCTCACAAAAATTCTGACATATATCCCCGGCATCGGATCCATCATCGAAAAGGTGACTGGCGCATCCGCCGAGGCCGAGAAAATCCGCGCGCAGGTCGAGCTCGAGGAAGCCCGCGCCTTCAAGTCGGGCAAGGTGGCTCCCCGCTACGTCAGAGGCTACATCCTGAACGGCATCCTCGCCGGCGGCGCTATTGTCCTCGTTCTGTCTCTCGTCTGGCCAGATCTGCTGGCCATCCCGCAGGACCTGCTCTCCCAGCTGGAGAAGCTGATCCGCGTACTGGGAGCCGAGTAGTGGCGCAGCTCTCTCTGACAAACGTGCTGCTCGGCCTCCTCGTTAGCGTTGTGGCTTTTATTGGGCGGCGCATTATCGAGCGCCTCGACAAGTTGGAGGCGCAGCGCATCGTCTGTGTTCGCGATTTCGCCAAGCAGACGGAAAATGAAGATGCCCACAATAGAATTTGGCACAAGCTGGATTCGCACGAATCCAGAATTACAAGGCTGGAAGCAAAGAAGTGATGTCGGGACTCACGGCTAAACAGGAAGCATTCTGTATCGAATACGTCAAAGGAGGAAGCAAGTCCTTCTCTGACGCCTACAGAGCGGCCTTTTCCTGTGCGCATATGAAGCCGAGTACCATCAACACCAAGGCTTCTGTCCTGGCACAGAACGGTAAGATCAGGGCCAGAATTGACGAGCTGCGCGCAGAAGCGAGCAGAGAAGCGAGTGTAACTCTCGTGGACCATCTGCGCACGTTGGAGGCCCTACGGGATAGTGCGGCCGAAGCTGGGCAGTACAGCGCAGCCGTTAAGGCGGAGATAGCCAGAGGCAAGGCCAGTGGGCTGTACGTTGAGAGGCAGGAGATTTCCGGACCTGACGGAGGGCCTGTAGTGGTGCTTTTCGGAGGACAGAGTCGTGCCCCGGTGTAAGGTGAGTCTGTACGACTATCAGATGGACGCCCTGCGCCAGCTGGATACCCGCCGCTTCGGTGTCATGATTTGTCACCGTCGGTGGGGGAAGACCGTGCTTGCGGTCTCCCGGCTGTGTCGCAATGCCGCGAATGGCGGTGAGACATACCGGGGGGCATATCTGGCGCCGACGTACAGGCAGGCGAAGGACGTAGCCTGGGACTACATCAGGAAGATCGCTGTGGCCGCGGGCGCAAATATCAATATATCGGAGTTGAGCGTGGAGTTTTCCAATGGAGCCCGCATCAGGCTCTATGGCGCTGAGAATCCTGATTCCCTCCGCGGGCTCAATTTGTGCGATGTCGTTATAGACGAGGTCGCACAGATGCCACGTTCCGTCTGGACAGAAATCATCCTGCCCATGCTTGTCTCTACGCAGGGCAGCGCTCTCTTTGTAGGGACGCCTAAAGGAAAGAACCTGCTTCTGTCAATCTGGGAGGAGGCCAAGGCGCATCCCGACCAGTGGGTGGCGCTGATGTTCAAGGCATCTGATATTCATTTTTTTACAGAGGAAACGCTGTCGCGAGCCCGCCGCTCGATGTCCGAAGAAGAGTACCTGCAGGAGTACGAGTGCTCTTTCATGGCCTCGGTAAAAGGGTCTTATTACGGTCGTCTGTTGGAGTCTGCAGAGCACGATGGGCGCATCTGCGGGGTTCCGTACAATCCCGGTTCTGCCGTCATCACGGCATGGGACCTCGGCTTCAGCGACTCTACAGCTATCTGGTTTGCTCAAATCGTCGGGCAGGAGGTGCACGTCATCGACTACTACGCCTCTTCAGGAGTCGGGCTCGACCACTACGCCCGCGTCCTGAAAGACAGGGGCTACGTCTATGGCGAGCACCTTTTCCCGCATGATGTTGCCGTGTCTGAGCTTGGTACAGGCACGACACGACTTGAGACTCTGCGGAAGCTTGGGCTCCCCGGTAGAATCCTGAAGGCCACCCGCGTAGACGACGGCATCAATGCCGTTCGTATGCTTCTCCCGAGGTGCTGGTTCGATCGGAAGAAATGTGAATCAGGCCTGGACGCCCTGCGCATGTATCAGCGTGACTGGGATGAGAAGGCGCAGGACTTCCGCTCTGCCCCGCGGCATGACTGGACATCTCATGGAGCGGACGCTTTCCGGTATCTCGCTGTGGGTATCGATAGCGCCGCCGCCACAGTGAGCGGCCGCACCTTCGCTCCTATCCACCAGCATTCCATCACGAGGCTTGCCTGATATGAGATCCAAGACTGACGTCAAGGCGCGGTTGCACCGTATCATCCTCTCCGAGATGAGCCATTGTGTCGGCAAGTCCGGCGGCCAGCTCTCGAATCAGAGAGACATACTGAAAAAGAAGTACCTCGGCTATAGCTATGCCGGGGACGATGCCCGCGCTAAACAGGGGTACTCGACCTATGTCGACAGGACTGTCATGGAGGCAGTTGAATGGGCAAAACCGAGCCTGTTCAGAGTTTTCACGACGACTGATGATATAATCCGTTTCGAGCCGAAGACGCCCGCTCAGGAGCAGGCCGCCGCTGACGCGACGCTCTATGTCAACAACGTCATTTTCGGGAGAGAAATGTTCCGTCTGGTGCATGACGTCCTCGCTGACGGTCTGTATCAGCGCGTGGGGTGGTGTATCGCGCACTGTCCCCTACAGAAAGAGACGCGCGTCCTTGAGTATGAAGGCCTGACCGAGCAGGAAGCCATGGCTCTCATTATGGATCCCGCTATGGGCATTTCCGAGGACGGGGACAACCTTGAAGTCGAGGAAGTCATTGGGCAGGGCCCTCTCCCCCTCTACAACCTGCACATCCGCAGGACAGAGGAACGCCGATCCATCCGGCTGGATGCCGTCCCATCGGAGCGCGTGGTCATCTCCTCGGATGCTGCGGACGTGGAGCATGCGCGTTTTATCGCCCACTGGGAGCTGAGGAGCCGGTCCGATCTTATCCGCGAAGGTTACGCTCCGGAGGCTGTGGACGATCTTCCGGCCTACGACACGGAAGACGATGCTCCCGAGACTGTCACCGGCAGGGCGATCAATGCCGAAGACACTGCAGACGTAGATGAGCTCGCCAAAGAGTCCCGTCTTTACCAGGTATGGGAAGCCTGGGTTGATTGCGACATCAACGGTGACAGCCTGGCTGAAAAGGTGAAGGTCACCTACGTGGGCGGGGAGGACTCTGCCCGCATCCTCGACTGGGAGGAGTGGCCGCTCTACCGGGCTCCGCTTTTCGCGGCATGTTCTGTTCCCATGCCTCACCAGGCCATAGGACTGTGCCTCGCAGACCTGGTCTCTGACCTGCAGGACGTTAAGACAGAGATGACCCGCCAGTTGCTGGACAGTCTCGTGCTGGCCAACCAGGGCGAGCTCGTGGCCAACGAGGGCGAGAGCGGGTCGATTGACTACGATTCTCTCCTATCCCGCAGAGCTGGCGGACTCTACAGGTGCCGTGGCGATGCGTCCATCACTCCGCTTAATGTCAACACCAGCGCGCAGGATGCGCTGGGCGGCCTCACTGCCGTGGAGAGCGTGGTGGAGCGCAGGACCGGTATCACGGCACGGACGCAGGCGCTCAAAGCCGACGCCCTCCAAAATACAGCCACCGGAGCAAGCATTCAGGAAGAGGCCGTAAATCAGCGTATCGAGCTAATTGCCAGAGTATACGCAGAGACTTTTTTCCGTCCGCTCGGGCGCTACGTCCTGCACCTGCTGCACCGATACCAGGACCGAGAGGTCCAGGTGCAGCTGAAGGGACGCTTCATGTCTTTCGATCCCAGAAAATGGGACCCCGATATGGACATTTCCGTTGCCGTCGGTCTCGGGACAGGGAGCAAAAGCAAGCAGTTGGCCGCCTTCCAGCAGATCCTTCAGATTCAGCAGGCCTTTATCGCTCAGCTGGGGGCATCTTCTCCCGTGAGGCTCTCTCATGTCATCTACGCATGCCATAAGCTGTGTGAGGCCGCGGGCCTGCAGGCGCCAGAGCGCTTCTTTGGCACGGAAGAAGATGCCAGAGCCGCTGAGAGGCAGATCATAGAGAGCCAGAAGAACAAGGGACAGATGGATCCCCTGACCGCGGCCAGGGTCCAAACGGAAAGGGTCAAAGCCCAGACGGCGATGCAGAAGGCCCAGCTTGATATGCAGATTCGGCAGGCCCAGCTCCAGAATGAGGCTCAGGGCAAAGCCGTCAAAGCCCAGAGTGACGCGGCCCTGCAGGCTCAGAAAATGCAGGCGAACACGCAGCTGAAGGCTCAGGAGCTGCAGGCGGAAAAAGAGCTGGACGCTATGAAGCTGGCCATGGGCGGAACAGCCCCGGCTCTCACCAATATCAGAGAGCAGGAGGTATAAATGACGGATCTGGAAGAGAAGAAGAGGCAGGCCGACGAGGCGGCTTTCATCATCAACTCCCCAGTCTTCCAGCAGGCCTTCGATGCGCTGGACTATCGGTACGTCAGCTCGTGGCGGAAAGCCCAGGACATCCGTGCCAGGGAAAGATTCTGGCTGATGCAGAAAGCACTGACGGCAGTACGGGAGCAACTTCAGGACACACTAAACAGTTATCAGACTTTAGCAGGAGGCATACATGAGCAAGGCTAGCGAGATGCCGGCAGAGGCGTCGGCAGCAAATCCCGGCCCGGCCCTTTCCGGGCAGACCATTGGGGCGGGCACGGATACCAGCACCATAGATCGTGCTCCACTCGAAGCCGTCAGAGGGCGGGAGATTGACTCCACAGACGAGCTCTCTGACGTTCTGGCAGGTGAAGGCACCGGCAGTCACGAAGATGCCGCTTCCGAAGAAGCCGTCCCCGACAAGGCAGACACTGGCACCGCGGAAGCTTCTGCCGAAGAAGCCGCACAGTCTGATGTCCCCATGCCGGAAGGCTTTGAAGAGAAGGCATGGAGCACGCTGCCACAGGAAGCCCGTCAGGCCGTCCACGGTATGGCAGTGGCCCAGGCTCAGGCCCTGGCACAGGAACGCCAGGCAAGCGCATCGGTCCGCACTGAACGCGACCGTCAGATCAACGCTGCAGGCGATCTTCTGGCCAACGCGAATCAGCTGCTGCAGATGATCACGGACGCAGAGTACGCCGGAATTGATTGGGGAAAGCTCAGTCAGACGGACCCGACGTCTTATGTACAGCTTTCCCGGCAGTACGCGCAGCGCAAGGAGGCCATCCAGCAGCTGGGGGAGCGTGTCAGGCAGGCAGCCCAGGCAGTGCAGGCTCAGCGTAAGGCTGAGTATCAGCAGAGCCTGCAGAACGAGATGGCCGCAGTCGAACCCCGGCTGAAAGCCTTACTGGGAGCTGGCTTCAGCGCCCCAAAATTCGCTCAGGAGGCTGCTCAGTATCTGGCCGGGCGGGGGGTGCCGATGGACGCGATCGGACGCATTTCCAAAGGATATGAAGTTGAGCTGATCGCCAAAGCCATGGCGTATGACCGCATGGCCGGTACCCGCCGCATGGCGGAGCAGAAAATGGCCGAAGCCCCGAAGGTCGAGGCGGGAGGCCGCTATCCCGGAGGCGATGAAAACGCCTCCCTGAAAAAGGCGCGCGCGATTCTGCGCAAAAATTCGAGAAGCACGCAGGCTCTCGCCGACGTGCTCGGCTCTTTGTAAGAAGGAGGCAAAAATGGCTATCGTATCCGGTCAGCTTCAGGATTCTGCCATCAAAGGCAAACCCCGTGACCTGATGTCTATCATCTTCGATGTCTCTCCCACCGATACCCCTTTCCTGTCTATGTGCGGCAAGAGCAAGGCTATCCAGACGCTCCATGAGTGGCAGACTGACACCCTCGCTACACCTGCAGTGAACTCGACTCCGGAAGGTGCTGACGTCACCACGTTCAGTGAGTCTACAACCACAGAGCTGAGTAACAAGACTCAGATCCTTTCTAAGGCTGTGTCTGTGTCCGGCACCGCCCAGGCAGTGAAGCAGGAAGGCGTCAGCCGGCAGTATAACTATCAGCTCGCCCAGAGAACAAAAGAGCTCAAGAAGGACGTCGAACTCGCCCTCATTTCCAACCAGGTAACCCGGTCTGATAATGGGTCTGATGGGCGTCTCATGCGCGGACTCCCCACCTGGATGCTGGCTGCCAACTCTGACGTGGCCGGCACTATCGGCTCTGACTCCGCCGCATGCGGAGCCGGTACCACCCGTGAAGCTACCCAGGCTCTTTTCACCGGCGTCCTTACCAAAATCTACGAGGCAGGCGGCGAGCCGGACCGCATCATGTGCGCCCCGGACATCCGCGTGGCCCTCTCTTCCGTCCTGCGCGGCACCGCCGACAACCGCATGGAAAACGCGGACTCCAAGCGCGCTACCGGCGTCATTGACGTCTACGTTTCCGACTTCGGCGCCCTGAAAATAATTCCGAACCGCGTACAGGCTTATGAGCCCTTCTCTAAGACCTGCGCTTTTATTCTGGACCCTGACTACTGGAAGGTCGCTTACCTGCGCGGCTTCCAGGAACAGCAGCTGGCCCACACCGGCGACAGCATGAAGGGCCATGTGCTCGTGGAATGCACACTGGAGGCCCGCAATCCTGCGTCCTCCGGCATGGTCGCGGACCTGAAGGCTTAGAGCGCATGGGGCTGAACCTTCACCAGCGCGTAGGTGGCGCCATTCTCGAGTCCCGGGAGGATGGCGTCACCGACCGCATAACCCCTGATGGCATTTTGACCCGGGAGCAGGACGTCACCGACATCCTGAAGCAAAACGCCGCTGAGAGGGCCGAAGATCGCTTCCGGGGTTTCCGGCTTGCCCCGACCTTCAGGAAAGTAGCGAGCATCCCTGTAGCCGCTGTGGATATCGCAAAGGCGCAGGGGCTCGATATCCTGAACGACGCGGAAGATATGCGGAAGTTTCTTAATGACCCGATGAACATGGCGTTCAGGGTGACGCTGGAGAGGGTGTAATGGCCGATCTGACAACGTACGAGGGCCTGAAAGCGGCAATTGCCGACTATCTCGGGCGTGAGGATCTGGCTGACCGTATCCCAACGTTCATAAGGCTGTGGGAACAGCGCGGGAACCGGACGCTGCGCCTGCGCGCGATGGAACACAGGGCGCATGCCGAACTTTCTTCAGGCAGCGGGCAGATCCAGCTCCCCATGCGCCGCCTCGCTGGCAACTGGGACGTCTTCCTTGAAATGCGGGATATCGTCTGGACGCCGGAAGACAAAAGCGGGTCGGTTAATCTCTGGTACGCCACTCCAGACGAGTACGCGCTTCTTCTGGAGCAGAGGGGAAGACCGTATTGCTTCACGATTGAAGCCAACAATCTTTTCATCCTCCCATCTCCTGATCAGGCGGGGACGCTCAAACTTACGTACTACGCTGAAATTCCGCCGCTCGGCACGCGCCAACCTGACAATGAGGTCCTTTTGCGGCATCCGGATCTGTATCTATACGGCTCTCTCATCGAGTCGGCTGTCTTCACACGGGGATCTGTACCGGTCGAAATGTGGGCGCAGTACTACAAAACGGCTGTTTCAGACATTCAGCACCAGGAATCGCTCGCGATATACCCCAAAAATATCGCGATGAAACCAATGAGGAGGATATGAGATGGGACTTACCAATTACGGCGAACGTAAGGTTTTCGAGCTGCTCAAAGGGGTGGGGACTTACTATATTGGGCTTCTAACCACTGCACCAACGGATTCGGATTCTGGCGTCGAGGTGACGGGAGGTGCCTACGCGAGACAGGCATTCCCGGCTTCTGATCCGACAACAGATAGCAATGGCGAAACCACCGTGAAGAATACCGCCGCTATCGAGTTCCCCACGGCCACGGCCGACTGGGGCACGCCTGTAGCCTGGGGTCTCTATGACGCGGCTACAGGGGGGAACCTCGTCTGGTATGGGGCTTTTACTACTCCGAAAGCCTTCTCTGCGAATGATACCTGTATCATCCACGCCAACGAATTCGTCCTCTCTGTGGACTAGCCGCCATGTCAGTTCCTACCCTCGAAGATTTTGATAATGCGTTTGGCGCGGACATAGATTCCTTTCCGGTATCTCTTGACTCGGACGGGATTTCTCAGGCAGCGCCGTCAGCGGCTTTTTCCGCAGGGACTGTGTTGATCGGGCGTATCCGGGCGTACTCCCAGAACGGTGCGGGTATGGCAGCGCGGGAGGCGAATACCGGTCTCTCCAGAGCTCTGCCTATCAGGCTGGGGAGGGGCACAGGCACGTCTTCGCAGACGTGCAGCTTTTTTCGCCAGAGAGGGCTCCGAAGGAAAAACGTGGTGGCAACGGGCGCTTCGGCTCCCTCTGCTTATCGCCTCAGGGCTGTTCAGGCTCTGGAGAAAGCTTTTTCGGCGGGGATGCTCTCTTATGTAGCTGGCCCTGTCCTTCATCCGGGGGCTGGCGAGGCGGCTTCCTCTGAAAATGTGACATGGCGCAGGGGGACGGTTTTCGCAGTCGCGGACGGCGGCACAACCAAAGAAACGGGGCCGGGAGTGATATACAGGCGTCGTGGGCTCCGCGCCCCAGGTCTCCTTCGTGCTCTGGAATTTACGCGCTTTGAGCGGCTGACATGGCTTTGGTCTCCTTACGTTGACGATTCCCCTGTCTGGTACCGCGAAAAAGAAGATTCTCAGTCAGCGATTTTTGAGGAAGTAAAATGAAGGCTCAAAAACAGCTCCTTGAGTTCGGGCCGTGGGAACCTGATAACGTCCTTTTGCGGGGAGTGCAGGCACCGGAGGCCCGTAATGTCGTTCCGGCGAAGAGGGGTTACCGGAGCTTCCCCGGCTTCTCGAGATTTTCGTATCCGCCTCTCCCGGGTGGACGGTGCCTTGCTGCGTACACGGTCAAGGACGTCAACGGAGACCTTCTGACTCTGGCGGCGTCCTCGGACGGTGGCATCTACGCGCTCCAGGGGGAAAGCTGGGTATCCAAGCTCAACGAAGAGACTGTTTCGCAGAACAGATCCTTCGTCCAGTGGGGACAGGCGATGTACCTTCTCCATGGAACGACGCTGCGCAAATCGGATATATCCGGCACGTTCTCCAAATTCAGCGAGGTGAGCGGCGCGCCAGCGGCCCGATGCATGGGCGTGGTGAAAGAATTTCTGGTCCTTGGAGACCTCTCTGATAACCGGCGGAGGATACGGTGGTCGGCCATGGACGATCCCGACGCATGGCCGGAACCCGGCACAGATGACGCCGCGGCCAGACAATCAGACTATCAGCACTTCCCCGAAGGCGGTCATGTTATGGCCATTCAGGGCGCTGTGGGATCCGTTGACGGAATTGTGTTCCTTGAGCGGAGTGTCCAGCGCATGGCGTATGTGGGGGCCCCATATATCTTCAATTTCAAACAGATAGACGCAGTTCACGGCCTGCTTGCCCCCAAAAGCCCGGTCAATTTTGGCGGAGGCTGTATCTATCTCACGAGCGATGGCTGGTATTATACGGACGGGAACGCTACGAAGCCGGTCGGGATAGAGCGAGTTGATAACTGGTTTTTTGCTGAGGCCGAACTCACAAGGACGGACGATATTGTCGGATGGCACGACCCCGGGCGTCGTATCTGCCTTTGGGCTTTTCCCTCAAAGCTGGCGGGAGACCGTGTACTCGACCGGCTCCTCGTCTATTCCTACGCACTGGACAGGTGGAGCTACTGCAAGACGTCGGTTCAGACGATTTTTGGCGATTTCGCCAGGGGCGAAACTCTGGACGCCCTTGATAAGTACGGACCTCTCGATTCTCTGTCCTTCAAGTCTCTCGATATCCCCGATTTCATGACAGGTTCGGCTCTTCTCGCCGCATTCGACGAAGATGGGTATATGGGAACGTTTTCGGGACGGCCTCTGGAAGCGATCATCGAGACGCAGGAAATCGGAGGGGAGCGCATGATGGTCCACGGCCTTCGCCCCCTCGTGGACCGTGGCGATGCCAGAGCCTGCCCGATATACCGCGTCAGGCAGTCCCAGCAGCCGAAGTACGGCCCCCTGCGGGAACAGAGCCGTGACGGTGTCTGTTATCAGCACCTCAGCACGAACTATCTGGCTGCCCGCATTGTTATTCCTGGCGGCGGCGAGACGTGGCGTGATGCTCACGGCGTTGAAGCGCTGGTTGAGCCTGAGGGAGGGATGTAATGGCGCGGCAGGTCGCTATTTATCCGGAGGCAACACCAGAACAGATGACGGCTCTCGCTTTGGCGGCGAATGCCGCCCTTACTGGAGAGACGCTTAATGTGGGAAATTTTACGGCGAAAGCTGGGACAACCGTTATCACCAGTCCGCTCTGTATGCCTGGGCGTGTAGCGAGGCTGACGCCGCTTAACGCCGATGCTTCCGCCATGTCCTGGTATCTGGCTGCTATGACGCAGGGCAGTATGACTTTTTCCATTGCCGGCCCCGGTGAAGGGGAATGGGCGTGGGAGATTTCCGGCGTCCTGAAGAACACCGGCGCTATAGCTCAGAACGTGGACAATCCGGTTCAGGCCATGACGCAGCTGCAAGCGTTATGTCCCGTGGGCTATATCTATGTCAGTACCCTGGATACCAACCCTGCAGAACTACTCGGGTTCGGCACGTGGGCGAAGACTGGTGTTGGTCGGGTTCTGCAGGGGGCCGATGATACGCATAAAGCCGGAGAAACTGTTGAGGCCGGACTGCCGAATATCACAGGCGGGTGGGGCACGCTGGACATAGGTGGCAGGGAAGGCCCGGAAGGAGCTGTCTATGTGGGGACGATGTATATGGACTCTACAGCCATATACGCATCTGGAAGTTCTCAGGCCTCAGATTATCACGCCAAATTTGACGCATCCCGGTCAAGCGTAATTTACGGCAAGTCTTCCACCGTTCAGCCTCCGGCCCTCATCGTAAATATCTGGGTGCGCACAGCATAAGGGGAACCACAATGATGACACAGCTTAACAATCCTTTCCTGCGCCAGAACGGCCTTAAACAGGGTCAGATCGGCGCCGCAGCCACAGGACAATATTCCAGTCCTGCCGGGCAGGTGACGCCCCCCGTGACGTCTCCCGGCATGGGGGCCGGTATACCTCAGATGCAGGGGCAGGCGGTCGGCGGTCAGCCCGGCGGAAGCTCTGTGATGGGTAACGTGGCCAGTCTCGGAGGTCTCCTGGGCATGATGAACGGCAATGGTCAGCTGACAGCTGGCCAGAACAGAATGCTCGGGGCCGCTGGCCTCGGAGGAACTATCGGCTCTGCGTTCGGCCCGGTGGGCTCTGCTATCGGCGCTGGCGTTGGCGCCGGTGTAAACGCAGTCTCTTCTCTCATGGGAGGCAAGTAGCCATGGCAGGGTTTGAACGGAAGTATTCCCCTCAGTTTGGCGGACTTTACAAAACGCCAGCGGGCAAGACTACCGCGGCCGCAGGCGCGGGCGGAGCGGCTCCCAGAGCTCAGGCCCCGGGCGTGGCTCCGGCTCAGGACGCTCCAGTGGATCTTTCCGGACTTGGAGGCCTCCTCTATTGGATGGGACAGACGCCGGAAGGGGCAATCCGCATGGATATGGTCCAGGACCCGAAGTTTTCCAGAGACGCCACGCCAGAGCAGATTGCGGCGGGTATCGCTTCAATGAGCCCGGAAGACAGGGCGGCAGCAGATGCCAGCCCGTTCAGGGTGGAATACGGCTCTCACCTCTGGAGGCCAGTTTTCTCTGATTCCAGGACTGGGCAGGCTGTGGCTGACCCGAGAGGCGCGAATTCCCCTATCGGCGTAGCGCAGGGCACGCCAACGTATCTTGATCAGCAGGGAAGGCAGATTCCGGCGCCTGATGCCGGATTCTTTGAGCGCATGGCCTATAACCTGGGGAAGTGGTTCTAGTGTCTCTTGAATATGTTTTCATCGACGATTGCTCGAATCGGTTTCTGAAGACCTTCTGGGAGAAAGCCACGACATCGGGACGGCTGGCATCCTTCTTCTATGACAGGGCGCCGCAGTCCCTGCCGGACTTTGTCCGCTGGTGCAGAAGCGGCAGCAATCTTCCCTACTTCGTGGGACTCAAAGGTGAGCTCCTTGCCATGTGCGCCCTGAACAGCGCCAAGGGCCGGACGGCGTGGGGGCACTTCTGTGTTCTCCCGTGCGGAGTGAGACGCTACGAGGGAATGCCTCTTCAGATCGCCATCTGCGTGGGCATGCTTGCCCAATGGCTTTACGCCAGGAACGGAAAGGAGTTCGCGCTGGACAGGGTTCTTGGTTCCACCCCCATGACCAACAGGGCTGCGGTGAAAGCGGTACATCTCATGGGCGGTCATGACGTGGCCACGATTCCCGGCTCCTGCTTCATCTTCCAGGAAGATCGCTGCGTGGATGGCCTTGTCACTGAGCATACAAGACTGACGGTTCCGGTCTCGGGACTGGATTTGTAGGAGGTCACCTATGGGTGGTGGCGGCGGAAAAGGCGGCGGCGGAGAATCCGAGACCACGAGCTCCTCGGCTCCGTGGAGCGCTCAGATTCCTTACCTCATCGGGGGAAAAAACTCCCAGGGAACAGAAGTCAAAGGCGTATTCCCCGAAGCGGCGCGGCTCTATGAGTCGGGCGGCCTCGCTGGGGAGTATTATCCCGGCCAGACGGTGGCCGATGAGTCAGGGTACACGACTCAGGCCAGGCAAATGATAGCCAACAGGGCGACGAATGGAGATGCCAACGTCGACAATGCCGCTTCCTCGATGGCCAATATTCTGAATGGCGGCGCTCTGGCGAACAACAGCGGGCTCAACCTGCTGAATCAGTACGCGGGATCGACGAATCCGTACATCAATTCTCTGTTCCAGACAGCGGCGAACAATACCAATGCTGCTATCAATTCCAATTTTAGCCAGAACGGACGCTATGGCTCTGGAGCCCATGCGAATGCGATTGCCTCAGCTGATACGAATCTGGCTAACCAGATGTACTCGAACTCCTACAACCAAGCTGTGAGTGCGGCAGGAAACTCGGCCAATGCCTACAACCAAGGCATCACCAGCCAGATTGCCGCGGCAAGCCCCGCGCAGTCCCTTAGCAATCAGAAATACACTGATGCGGCGCAACTGGCTCAGGCCGGCACGAGCCTTGACGATTACAACCAGAGCGTTGTCGACGCCAATGTCGACAGGTGGAACTACAATCAGCAGCGGGACATGACAGCCCTGCAGAACTACCTGAATCTGGTAGGCGGAAGTTACGGCGGATCCGGCACGTCCACCACGGAAACGGATTCCGGCGGAAAGGGAGGAGGCAAATAATGGCGTATCCGTATGATGATACTCCGGGTCAGCAGGAGGCTATGCCTGGTGGTCTGCTCGGGACTATGCTCGGTCCCCAGCAGACTGCTGCTATCCCCCACTCGATGAGTCTTGGCAGGGTAGCTGCAGACAACGCTGGTTTCCTTGCCGGCCTCACTGCGTTGTCCATGCTGGCGAACAACAACGGCAGGCGCTCTTTTGGTCAACTCCTCGGACGCGGCGGGCTGGATGCTCTCGGTGCACTGGGTACGGCCGGAATACTCGGATACCAGCAGGACCGACAGAGAACGCAGGATGCCTTCGCCAGAGCGCAGTGGGATGCCGCGCAGCAGGACAGGGCATTCAACAGGCAGCTCGCCCTCACCAATCTTGCCCTGACGAGGAGCATGGCTCTCGGGCGGATGCAGAGGGACCAGGAGAATGCGGCCAGACAGGCAGATTTTAACGCTGCGCTGGCTGGGGCGGGGGGTATGCGCCCGTCGCCTTACGGAGCGGCTATGATTCCTGACGGATCGGACCCGTACAGCATAGCGGCTCAGTCTGAATCCGGCGGTAACCCGTGGGCCGTATCCCCGGACAGAGGCGGGTCTACATCCTATGGCCGATACCAGTTCAACACATTGCCTGGCAATTCCATGTGGCAGTTCCTTGGCTATTTACAGCACTCCAACCCAGGCCTCTATCAGGCGCTGGGAGGCGGGGCTGTCCAGCCGGGGACGCCTGCCTTCAATAGAGCATGGGAGAATGCATCGAAGAGCTCCCTCGGCGGGCAGATGGCTGACGCCCAGAACACCTTTTTCAGGGAACAGTTCGTTGACCCGGCTCTTGCCAGGCTGAAAGGAACCGGGATGGACGCCTTTGCCCAGAATCCGGCATTCATCCAGATGCTTGCCTCAACAGCCGCTCAGCATGGAGTGGGCGGTGCAGTCCGTATCCTTTCTTCCGCATGGCAAGGCGTCGACAAGACACAGACTCCGGAGCAGCAGCTCGAGGCTCTTGTCAGGAATACCTACGCCGGCAGAGCCAACCCCGGTGAATTCGTGAACCAGCTCAAAGAAGACCCAGGATTCATGACCAAACTCAGGCCCCGCTTCGAGCGGGAGCAGAATCAGATTCTGGGAATGCTGAGAGGCGGGCAGGGCGCCGGACAAAATCGCTCTCCGTACTCCACCGGTACCGACGTCTCTTCGCTCGACGCTGAAATACAGCGGCTCACTAATCTTATTGCCAGCGCACCGAATGCGGAGAGCAGGCAGAAGATTGAAGCCACCATTGATTCTCTGCGGGAGAAGAGAAACGCCATCACGGCTGCCAGCAACAGAAAGGACGATATCGCCCGTCAGGACGACGCAACAAGATTCAGCCGCAGCAATACGCTCGGAGATGCCTTCTGGGACAGGAGCCGGGGATACAGGGGATACGGAGAAAATCTGGCAAACCTGCTTACCTACGCAAAAGGCGGAAACGGCGTGGATGACGTGGCCATGCTGTACGCCTTTATGAAGGCTCTTGATCCTCAGTCTGTCGTACGCGAGAGCGAATTCAAAACAGGGCAGGCCACGGAAGGCGTTCCTACGCAGGTGCAGAACTATCTGCATCAGGTCATCGGCGGCGAAAGGCTTTCCGATGAGCAGAGGCGGAAGATTGTCCGTCTGGCGCTCGGCACCTTTAAAAACCAGGAGAAGGTGCAGAAGGACCTTGAGACATACTATCGCCGCAGGGTGGAGGCTCTCGGAGTCAGCCCAAAAGATATTGATACCATTATCTACGATCCCTATGCGGGGCTTTCCGGAGAGGCCGAAGCCTGGCTCAATTCAGTGCCTGCGGCGGCTTCCCATTCGCCGGGTTTGCGGGCATCTGTTCCCGCGTCTGGGGGCCCTGTAATAGCCCCAGCATCGGGGCGGAGAGAACGCCGCAGACTGGACAGGGACGGCAATCCATTGAACTGACAAGGAGAAGGTTATGGCTGACAGCTACAGAATCATCGCTTTGCCTGACGGCAGTGAAGCCGAGGTCCCCGCGGACATCACAGATGCCGAAATCGCCGCCATCCAAAAAAAGTATCAGCCTGCCGCTCCAAGGAGGGCATCTGTGCCGCAGATGACCTGGACGGACGCGCTCCTCAACGGCATGCGCAACCTGCCCGCTTCGGGGCTGAACGTACTGACCGATACGGCAGACGCCTTTCTGCATCCCGTGGACACGGCGAAGGCCCTCGGAAAGACTGCCGGGGGCTATGCGGCAAAACTGATTCCCGGGCGGCAGAAATGGGAAGACAATGCGGACGCCATGACGCAGTTTTTCAGGGATCGTTATGGGTCCATCGAAAATCTGAAGCGCACGATCGCAACTGATCCCGCCGGGCTTCTCGCCGACGCCTCCACCGCGCTGACTGGCGGGGCCGGAGCGCTGAGGGGACTCGCCAGAGGAGCGGGTACGGCGACGCGCGCTGGTTCCGCACTCAGCCGGGCCGCGGGGGCGGCTAACAGTCTGGCGGCCGCCACAGATCCAGTGTCCGTGCTTGCCAAGGCCGGAGATTTCGCCACGCAGAAAGCGTACGGGCTTTCTCTGCCCGAGAAACTCTACCAGAGCGCCCTCAGTATCAACACTGGATTCAGCAATAACAGTAAAGCCAGATACTCCCCTAAGCAGGTGAAGGACATGCTCTCCGTCGGTCTTGAGGGGAGGATCCCGGTTACCTGGAGTGGGGGCGGGAAGGCCCAAAATGAAATAAGCGCCCTTAGCGATGCGTTGAGGGAAAGCGAAGACGCGGCATCGAAGGCGGGGTATAAACTGGATACGGATAAAATTCTTGAGAAGGTCCAATCCTCCCCGCACAGGGAGGACCTGGCGGAGAACGCGACTCCGTTAAAAGACCTGAACAACTATGACGATGCCGTGACGGAATGGTATGTTACCCACGGCGACGACAATAGAGACATCGCTAAAGCCCAGGCGACGAAGCAAGCGGTATACCGTAACTTTGAAAAGCGGTACCAGAACAACGCCAGCCCGAGCACGAATGGGAATATAGAGGCAAATAAAGCCATTGCTCACGAACTGCGCAGCGGCATAGCTGATACTCTCGAGCAGGCCATAGCGGATGGAAAGATAGACCCCCTATCAGGGGGACGGAGCGTGCATGAGTTGAATGCGCGGGAAGGCGCTCTGATTGATCTCAGGGATAATATTGAGCGTTCCGCGTTAAAGAGTGGCAACAAGGGGTTGGTGGATCTCCTCTTTGGTGCTGGCGTAGCCGCTGGGACGGGAGACCCGACTTTGGGGCTTATGGCGGGTGCGGGGAAACAGCTCCTGGCTTCTCCTGGAGCTCGGTCCCGAATGGCTTTTCTGGCGGACGCCAATGCCCGCAGGAACGGCGCCCCCACGAGGGGGCTTCTCGGACTGATGTATCAGGGGGAGGGCGCTTGGGCGGATGACGAGCGTCTGAAATCGAGGCGGGGGCGGTAGATGGCTGGGATGTGGTGGAAGGTGCCGGGAGGGCTCCTCGGCCTTATGGCTGGAGAGGCTGTTGCGCCGGAAGAGGCGGAAGCTGTAGCCTTCCCTAACGGGATACGGAATCTGGAGCGTTTCCTGGTCAGAAATCCGGACGGCAGCCTGCCTCAGCCTGGCAGCCTGCAATATCGGGGAAATGCGTTTCGCAATGACGTAGGGACAATGGAAGACAAAGCTTTTCAGGCGTGGAAGGCCCTCGGGCAGGCTCCGTCAAATGGAAGCAACCTGGTTGAGAGCTCCGCTCACCCTCTTGTCCAGAGATACAACAAAAAACCCCGCCAGACGTTAAGCCAGACGGAGCAGGATATGATGGATCTTCTGGATGATAAAAATGCAGTTCTGGTTACGGAATATAGCGGCCGCTCGGGTAAATACGGTATCCTTGGAACTGCCAGAGATGGAGCAAAAGTCTTTGCTCCGCTTCAGCCGGGGGAACAGAAGACTTACATAAAAACTCTCTTCCGCCCCAGTTATGGTCAACTGCAGCGGATGAATGAAATAGACTCTGCCGGGAGGCGGCTGAACCCTCCATATATGAACACGCAAAAAGCGCTCATTCCGCAGCCAGTGCCTGTTTCTGCTGTCGGCAGAGTTAAAAGAACTTTACCACCAGCCCTTATAATTGCAAGCGGTTCAGAGGGCTCCGGGCAGGGAAAAAATCAGCCTGAATATACCGGCAGCCCGGACCTTCCTCTTGAGACGCCTGTTTTCGACCCCATAGATTTTCTTACGGGAGGATTTTTGGGGAGTGGCAGAAGTTTGTTAAGCAGGCTGGCGGGAGCGGCAGGAGATGCGGCGGTAAACCTTGCCCCAGGTATCCTGGATTTCATGATGAACAAAATTTTCCCACCTAAGGACGGGGAGGAGAAAAAAACAGATGTCAGTCGCAGACTACAATACGGCTCCTGATCAGAACACCAGCATCAGCGGTATTAACGTAGCGGAGGGGTGTCTTCCGTCTAACGTCAACAACGCTATCCGTCAGCTCATGGCGGACATCGCGCAGGAGCACGCCGATGTGGCGGCGAAAATCGAATCAGCGCTTAAACAGATATCCGACGTCTCCGGTGACCTCGACAAGCACAAGGTTCCCAAGGGCACGATAGCGCTCTGGAGCGGCACAACGGCGGATATTCCCACAGGGTGGGCCCTCTGCAACGGGCAGGCGGGTACAAAAGACCTGCGCAATCGTTTTGTTGTTGGTGCAGGAGGCGATTATAAGGTTGACGGCACCGGCGGCAATGCAAGCGTCACGCCATCTGGTTCGGTATCTGTGTCCGTAGGCTCTCACGTCCTGTCCTGGAACGAAATGCCGTACCATAATCACTGGATTAGCCGGCAGGGTGCCCATGGCGGCTCATGGTACAACGGCGGTGGATGGCTGACTACCATCAGCAGCCGCGACTGGGGGAACTACAACGTGTACAGCTCCAATTCGGGGTCGTCGTGGGGGCACAATCACAGCGCCTGGGGGTCGTACGCAGGCAACAGTTTCGATAACAGACCTCCTTTTTACGCGCTCTGCTTCATTCAGAAGGTGGTGTAGAATGAAATTTGTGTTTGTTGCAGGAATTCCAGCATCGGGCAAGTCGACGTACTGCGGAGGCCGGGATGCGGCGGTTTTTTCGTTCGATTCTTGGCTATCCCGTCACTATGGAGAGGCTGACGTGGAGAAGGCCGGATGGATGTTCATCACAGACCCGCAAGGGCTTGATGAGTATCTTAACGCTGTAGCCAGAGCCTGGAGATGCATAACAGACTTTGATTTTTATCTTGACGACGGCGCCGTAGATAAAGAACGCCGCAAGGCTATAGTTGCGGGCCTGAAAAAGCGGGGCATTGACCATATCCACTGCGTCTACCTGCTCTGCCCCATGTATGAGGCTGCCGAGCGCAACATCGCCAGGGAGTGGCCAATCAGCAGGGATAATTTCTATCAGGCCTGCACGCGGCAGGAGTACCCGACAGAGGATGAGGGGTTTGATTCAGTCCATTTTGTAGTCACTGGAGGGAAAAAGTGAAAATCACGGTCGTTATTCCCGATAAAACTGTCGTGGTGGATGGCGTAGGCTATACCGTTGCTATGCCTAGCGTGGCTGAAGCGGAATCTTTTTATTCCATCGTCTGGGACGGCGAAAAGGGCGAAGCCGACAGGAACGACGGCACTGAGCCCGTAAAACTGACACAGGAGGAGTACGGCCGCCTCGTGTACCCGTACTATCTGGCGTGGCAGCGGGCTAAAGCCACCGTGGATAAAGAAGCCGAAATCGCCGAAGAGGCGTCCTGGGCGATGTATAATTCTCCCGAGGCGCTGCAGCACAGACTCCGTAAAGAGCGCAACAAGCGCCTTGCAGAAACGGACTACGTCTTCCAGCCGGACTACGCAGATCTGACAGAAGAAAGTCTCGCCGCAGTAAAGAAGTACCGTCAGGAGCTTCGGGATATCACCGGCAAGGCCGGATTCCCATGGACGGATGACACTGTCCCGTGGCCAGAGAAACCGGCGATTGTCAGGAAGTAAAAGGAGGTATCAGATATGGCAGTACAGGATTGGTCGGCAGTTGCCGACGAAAACACCACGATTGACGGCATCGATATCGCGGAGCATTGCCCGGCCAAAAACATTAACGACGCTATCCGGTCAGTGATGGCTTCTGTCAAAAAGAATGACGCCTCAGTCGTGCACACTGCGAACGCCGAAACCATTGACGGCGCCAAAACGTTCACGCAGGGGCCCTACGGCACGACGGTGACATTGACTTCTGGGGAGGTTGATGTCTCTAAAGGTAGTGTCTTTATATATTTCCCCAAGGCAGACACTACATTCTCGTTTGTCAATGCGCCTGAAGGCAAGGCGGCCGTTGTTACTCTGATAATTTTTAACGGCGCTGCGTATCAAATGACATGGCCTAATGGCAACGTCTACTGGGCAAATCAGGCTTTTCCTGAGCTGTCGGCAGCCTTCGACGTAGTAAATTTACTAACTCCTGACGGTGGCGTGACCTGGTATGGGGCGGTAGCAATACCTGCTGCACACCATGTTGATTTGAGTTAGTGGGGGGATGTGATGTTTGGACAAGTCCTATTGAGCAGCGGTTCAGCGACCCAATCTGGCGGCATCTGGCAGATCAAAGTAAAAACGGTAAATTTAGGTAAAAATTACGCAGCCGTCCCCGTCTGCCTCTACAACCAGCCCGGGAGAACCGTCTATGTCGACTGGGGGGACGGTACTCATTCGATGCTGGTAGGGTGGGTAGGCTCTGAAAAATTTAAATCAAATTCAATTCATACCTATTCTGACGCTGGTGAGTATACCATCTCGATGGTCTGCGAAAATTGGTCGGACGTCTATCTGTGGGGGCACAATTCTTCTGATGAGGTGTATGGACTGACTAATACCAGATTCATCCTTGGGCTTACAACCCCAGAGATGGTGAACCCATTCCCACGCGTGAAAGGGACAGTGATCGATGGGGTCCTAACAGCTGGAAGCTTTGACAATTTTTTTTATCACCCAGAGACTGGGTGTACTTTTCGTAAACTTCCAGATAATTTATTCGAAAATAATACAGAAACGCTTAGAACAGCGGAAGGCCTTTTTTATAAATACATGGGCGAACTCCCTAAAGGGTTATTTAAAGGATGCCACAAACTGAAAAGTGTTAAAGGTTTGACATATGAAGGACAACGCCCAGTATATTGTAATGACATGTTTATTGGATGCACAAGTCTTACAAATATGAGTAATGTTTTCTATCAATTATATGGAAATGAAACAATACATATCGATTCACGTATTGTCGAAAAAGCTACTGCATTTTTTGACGTTGGGCCAATTCATCCTAATCTTACAATAGAAGTTCCAAAAGATTCAACGACATATACATCTTTTATGAATTTTTACAATTCGTTAAAAGACGGCATCAAAAGCGATGTTGCGATAACAACGTTCTAGATGTGCCGAGGACAGAAACGCCCCGGGGGTTCCCCGGGGCTGTGCGGCGGACTTGGTGCAGAAATAACACTTAAAACATTAATTTTGTTCGTATTCCCACACGCCGCGAGGGGCCATCCATTCTTCTTCGCGTAGGGAACTAGTTTTTATCCTTTAATGACGTAGTTTTCCCCTGAATCTTACGAGCTGTTTTGTCCACGCAAGTAATCGGCTTGGTGCTTTTTCTGAACAGATTTAATGTCTTTGGTTCTAAGGATTCCTGTAAGAATGCAATGAACGAGGCAATAAAAATACAACATAGCAAGATAATGCTTACTATAGCCGATCCGATCTTGCTGTATTCTATCGTTGGTTGTGATAAAAGTTCACAGATATAAGAAGAAAGAGGATAAAACGGCGGCAAAATAAAAATGGAAAGGACACCTATGTTCTTCAATATAAATACTATTTGTGAATTCGGTATAGCTTCTTTTACTAATTCGGTTACTGCTTTAAAAATTTCTTTTTCGATTTCTTCATAATGAGTAGTGATATATAATTCTACGTCACTCTGTGTCACTTCCGAAGAAATTCCAAGGGCAGCACGTTTTTTTTGCAAACTAGCAATTGCTATTGATCGTCGCAAATTCTGGACGTACGCATCCTGTTGCAATAAGTAGTCTCGCACACGTATTCTTACTTTATTCGGAGACATGCCGTCATATCCTTGAGGCTGCTATTTCTATTCTTTCATTCATAAAATCAGAAAGCGACGTGTCTATGTACTTTTGTTCAACAACCTCTGTTGGCAAATGTTCGGCACTTTGAGATATCTTTGATGTATCATGGCGTTCAGAATACCCTCGTTTGGCTTCCTCAAGTAAAGTGTGCAACACCAATTGGCATATACGCATGCCAGGCGCGATTATTATATCACATTTGCCGATGTTACGTATTCCTATCATCTTTCTGCCTGAAAAGCCTGGATTTATATACGCCGTTAATGTCGCGTCAATCCCTATGCGGACGAGGCTGTTTCGGTTATATAGGCATCCGTTCACCAGCTTGTTTAACTTTATCTTTTCCGCAGAATATCCGATGCAGAAATCTCCGGGATGTAGGATGTACCCTCCGGTGATGTCGATCTCTTTGACGTGTTTCTTCAGCTCCGATTTAAGAGTTTCAGAAGAAGCATCTATCGGGTTGAGTTTATCGGTCTCATCAAGTATCTCAATGATATTATGGAGCGTCAGATCAATGCTCCCCGGCTGAATGTTGTCCGGGACAACAGGATAGATGGAAATCATTCCAGACTCAATTGCCTTGAAAAAATTCACGTCACTGAAAGCGCTCATGTCATATTCCTTACCTTAGCGGGAGGGTGTACTCGCCATTGGAAACTGTTCGACGTTCCTCGGCGTGAGTCATTCTATACCCCAACAGATTGTAGAAGTGTAGACTTATTTAGCGAGGTGTGAAGCCGACTCCAACGCACGCATCATTGGCCTGCCCCAATCCTTGATGGAATTGAGGGAAGGCCAACGAAAATCCCGGCAGAAGTACGTGACCTCTGCCGGGGATTGCGGCGGACCCCTGCACCGGGTGCGTGGTGCACCGTGGTGCAGAATGGTAGTTAAGTTATTGAATTAATTGAATTGTTTTTGTTTCTATGAGGAGCCGGCACATGTCCGGCCTGTCCCTGTACGCTGCGATATGCAGGGGCGTGAGCCCGTGTTTTTCCCTGGCGTCCGGGGAGGCGCCTGCCCTGATGAGCGCTTCGGCGGCGGAGAGACCCGCCACGGCCGCGGCCCAGTGCAGGGGGGTGATGCCATCCCTGTCCGCGCTGTCAGCGGGAGCGCCGCAGGCGAGGAGTTCGAGCGCCGCGTTTTCCTTTCCGGCGCGCAGGGCGGCGGAGAGCAGGGGCTCGCTGTTTTTCCCCGTGCGCTGGCGGATGTCGGCTCCGGCGCGCAGGAGCGCCGGGATCATGAGGGAGCGGCCGAGGCGCACCGCAAGCGCTAGGGGCGTTTCGGAAAATCCCCGCATGCTCCGGAAGTCGGGATTTGTCCCGCAGCCTGTCATTTTGGCGAGCGTGAGCCTGAGCAGCGCGAAATCGTCAGCCGTGACAGCTCCCATGAGGGCTGCCCGGCACCGCTCCTCAGAGAGCGCGATGCCGGGCAGGGGGAGGCTCAGCGCCGCGCGCGCCGGGGAAGGCCGGCTCTCTGTGCCCGCGTGAGAAGAGACAAAACGGGCTGACACGCGCAGCGGGGCGCGTCCGGGGAGGGAACGGGGGAGCGGAAGACGCGGCGTCACCTCTTTCCTCCGGTGAGCGTCCGCCGGAGCCAGGCGGGGAAGGGGATGAACCTTTTCTCCCTCAGCACGGCGATTCTCCAGCGGGCGCAGGCCGCGAGCGTGAGACCCGCGCAGAGCACGGAGAGGCAGGCGGCCGAAGAAAAGAGACGGATGGGGAGCGGCGAGCTTTCAAAAAGAGCCTGCCTGAGGAAGCCGAGCGCGGCAAAGCAGCAGAGTCCCGTGCCGCAGAAAAACTCCGCCCGCCGCATGCGCATGAAGTTTTTCTCCTGTCCCGGCCTGATATTCCAGGCAGCGGACACGGCGCTGAAAGGGGCTTTTTCGAGGGCCGCGCTCCGCTGACGCGCCCCGGAGAGCCGCTTCATGCCTTCCCGGAAGAGGTTCCGGAAGGGGACGCGGGCCAGGAGATCACGGGCGAAGCGCCGGGCGAGACCCGTTCCGAGGGCCTCGCCAAGTTTTTCTCCTCTTCTCTTTTTCTCTGTCACGCGGATCCTCCTGCCCGGAGGGGCGCTGAGGGGAAGAGAAAGGTGCGCAGGTCAGGCATGGTTTTTCTCCCCGTCCGCTTCGGGCCCCACGGACAGAATGGGGATGCCGTCCGCGTCCTGGAAGAAGAGGGCCCTGCCGTCCCCGTGCTTTTCCCTTTCGAAGCACGCGAAGACCATTGAGCCGGCGTGCGGACCGCTGCGGACTCGGATGTATTTTAAGGGGGAGCCGCAGGAAGGGCAGTCCCACTGTCCTTTGGCCCTGGGTACGGGTTCCTCGGGCGTGCCGTCGTCATTGAAGAAGAGGACGGCACCTCCTTTATGTTTTTCCTTCTCGAAACAGGCTGTGTAGAGCCGGCCGTTTCTGCCCGTGCGGCGGCACAGTCCCTGATGGCACTCCGGGCAGACGTAGGGCAGGGGGGCTGCGGGATTATCGGGATCGGGATAGCGTCTGCCGCGGCAGCACGTGCTGCCGCGGAATTCGTCGCAGCCCCAGAAGAGCACGCGGCCCTCCCGGAAGACCGGATGCATGCCGGAGCCGCACAGGGGGCAGGTTACGGGCTCCTCCTGTCTGTTTTTCATGTTTTCCTCCTGCGTCAGGCCCTGACGCCTGCCTGAAGAAGAGCGCGGATTTCCCGGAACCAGGCTGCCCCGGCCTCGCGCGGCGTGGGTTCACCGCCCTCCAGGACAAAAGCTCCCTGGAGCCAGTCCCAGGGCCTTCGCCAGGGCAGTTCCTGAAGGTCATCCTCGTCGGGATCGTAGAGGGGCACGTCGCAGGCTTCATCAAAGCCCCTGAGGAATTCCTCGCGCTCCTTCCCGCTGTATCTGTGAAAGAGAATGGAGACCATTTTCCAGCTCCTCACTTCCCGCTGCTTCCGTGAGGCCCGGGTTCCGCCTGATTCGGCGGGGCCGATCCGGTTCCGGCGCGCCGCGCGGCCCGGATATTGAGCGCGCCGGCCAGGACGGCGAAGGAACTGCCGCCAAGCGTGGCCATGCGCGCGCCGGATGGCGTCACCCAGAGGGCCGCGGGAAGCCTGACCCTGCCGAGGTGGGATTCCGCGAACGCGGTGTTCCTGCGGACGCATCCGAGAGCGGCCGTGAACTTTTCTCCCTGCCCTTCCGGAGCGAGGAGCCTGGCTGCCGCCTCCGTATCGCCGGCTGGCGCTATGAAGACGGGGAAACGCAGCTCGGACGCCTTTTCGCGGATGAGACTGGAAAGCGCCTGGCAGGCGGGGCAGGAAGGAGAAGAGAAGAGCACGAGCACATCAGCCCCGCTTTCTGGCGTGCCCGCCGCGTGCAGGAGCGGGGAATCTGTCAGAAAGGCCCGCGCGTCCTCATCGGGAACGGTCCGGGCGTTCATGAGCGCGGCGGCCGTGCTTTCCGCGTTTTCCCCGTGACTTTCGGGGAGGGAAGGGAACGATACGGCAGGCATGCCGCCTGGCGGGAGCAGATCCGTCCCGAGCGGAAATGTTCCTGCTTCCTGGGCCGGCGATGGTTTCCTCGTGATGACGGGATCCTCAGGGGACGCGTCTGAAAGGAAACGGAGGATGGCCGGAGCGGTCTTTGAGGAGGACGAAGGCCGCGCTGCGAAAGCCTGCGGACGGAACAGATCGCCGGAAAGGGCTGAAGCGGGAGCGGATCCGGAGGGCTGTTCCTCCCGGCCGGTTCCGGGAACCGGAGGATGGGTTTTTTCCCCGGCCGCGAAAGGACCGGAAGACTTCCCGACAGTCCGGATCCTGAGCGCCTCGATGCGCATCGCGGCGTCCGTGCCGTAGGCTTCCTCGAGACGGGCGCAGGCTCCGGCCCAGGCTGCCAGCGCGTCGGCGCTTTCTGCCTGCTGCGCGGCACGGAGGAGCTGGAAGAAGGCGAGGCCGGCCAGGAGGCCAGTCAGAAGGACAACGGAAGGGGGCAGGTGCCTGAGAGACCGGACCACTGCTCTTCCCCGTCTCCCGGCCTGCCGGGAACGGGGTCCCGAGGAACGGGATCCGGACGTCTGTGAGGTGGGGCCATCAGAAGAGGCCATGCTCAGTTTCCTCCCTGCCCGGGCACGGACGAAGGTGAGGTGGAAGCGAGGCTGAGCGCTTCAGCCATGAGCCTGCGGGGCGGCGCGCCGCGAACGGTGAGACGGCCATCAATGACGAAGGAAGGCGTGGCGTCAAGATGGAGTCGCCGGGCCAGTCCGGCGTCTTCCCTGAGGGTGTCCTGCCAGCGCGGATCCTTCAGGATGGAAGCGAGCTTTTCCTTTGGGAAACCGGCTTTCGCCGCGAACTCAGCGAGAACCCGCTCCGTCATGGCCGGCTCCTTCCAGGCCCGTTCCGTGTCCTCCATAAGCAGGTCGTGGAAACGGGCTCCGGCTGCCGGATCGGCGGCCTCGATTCCGAGGGCCGCGGCAGCCGCCTTTCTGTCTTCGGGACTCACGCAGAGGAAGCGGCGGGTGACGCGCCAGGCAAGCCCTTTGTAAAGAGCGTGGGCGCGGCGGCACCAGGCGCAGTCGAAATCGGTGAATACGGTCACGACAGGACCTTCCGTTCCGTGCACGGCCCGCGCCGGATCCGGCCCGAGCACGGGTTTCGCGGCCAGCTGGCGTTTCCAGTCCGCGGTCATGGCTTCAGCGCGTTCATTTTCGGCCGCGTCCCTGACAACGGACAGGAGTTCGGCCGGATGCGCGCGGATAATCCGCATGATGTCCGTGTCCGATTTCTCAGGATTGAGGAGCCCGTCTTTCTGCAGGCAGACAAATCCGGCCAGGGTGAATGTGAGAGCTGCGGCGAAGGTCAGGATGGTGAAGCGCGAAAAACCGTTCATGCGCGGGCTTCCTTTCCGAAGCGGAGGCGGGAGGCGCTCCCGCAGGTTCCCGCGGGGCTGGCTGATCCGGTGGAATACGCGTCCGCTCCCCCATCATCGTCGCGCCAGTCGCCGCCTTCCCGCAGATACGGATTTTCTTCCGCTGAACCGCTGTCCCCGGAGTCAGACCCGCAGCCGGGACGGGAGACGGGCGCCGCCTCCCCGGGGGCAGAGTCAGGCATTCCGGACTGGCCGCTTCCCGCGTTCCCGCCGTTCCCGCAGACAGCTTCCATGCCGGGCCATGTGCCGTCAGAGCGGTAGAAGCAGGCGATGTCGATGACAGGCTGGCCCCTGCGTTCCTCGCACCAGACATAGCCTCTGAATTCGCGTCCCCTGAACTGATCCGCGTTGATAAGGTCCGCTTCCCCGAGCCCGCAGACTTCCTGCAGGTTCCGTATGCGGACGTAGCAGCGGCGGCGTACCGTGGGCACGGGCGAGAGGACGTTGAAGCGCACTTCGATGGTTCTGCCGCGCCGCGCTCCTTCCAGAATAAGCAGGGAGAAGACGAGATACTCGCGGCCGCGGAGGAGCGAGGAACGCGTGTCCGTGATCCGCATATGGTAGAGCCCGGCAGGAATTTTTTCCGGGCGTCCGGCCCAGAGGGCGTTTGCCGAGTAGTCGGGCAGAAGCGCGTAATAGTCTGCGCCGAGAAAGGAGAGATCAAAAGAGTCCGGCATGCTGGTTCCTTATAGTTATAAATTTTTTAATTAATAAACGTTTTTTATAATTGGATTGAGGAGGGGCGGAAGGCGCGGCGCCTGGCGCGATCAGCAAAACTGTCCGGGGCAGGGGGCGTGTCTCTGAGGCGCCCTGGATTTTCGTCCATGCCGGGCCATGTGCCGTCCGGATAGTAAAAGCGGACGATCTTGGAGGCGGGAAGTCCTTCAAAGCGGTAATTCCAGACGGTTCCGGTGAACTCCCTGCCGTGGAACATGGCTGCGTTCTCAAGAGGCGCGCCGCCGAGGCCGCAGACGAGCTGCAGGCACCGTATGCGCTCGCAGGCGCGGCGGCGTATGCGGGTGAGGGGGGGATAGATATAGAAGCTGAGGTCCGAGTGCGAGCCCGCGAAGGTGCCGTCGCACACGATGAGATCGAATCCGAGGTGCCCGCAGCGCCTGTCTCCCAGGAAGCGGGAGCCCAGAATGTGGAAGCGGTAGTCGCCGGATGGCAGGAGATCGGCTGACGCCGCCAGCTTCGCGTTGGCCGAGAAGTCAGGCGCGGCGAGGAAGAAATCGTCGTCAAGACGCGTGAAGTCAAAACCCGTTCCCATGATGCGGTCTCCTCCTTACTGGACGCTGTCCGACGCGAAAATGCCTGAAAACTGGCCTGTCCCGCGGGGAACAGCCAGGCGGGACGCCCGCCTGCAGAAGGAACGGGCCGGAGCCGGCAGCGCGGTCGTCCGGGAGCAGGACGGCGTGACCGGATGCCCCGGCCAGCTGAAGTCGGTGCGGTAGAAGCGCACGAGGTCAATCTCGAGCTCGCCCTCGCACACATGACGCCACAGGCCGCCCCCGAATTCCCTCCCGACAAAGTCCGCCGTGTTCAGGAGACGCTCCTCCCCGAGGCCGGAGGCGTCCTGAAGCGTTCTCAGGCGCGTGAGCTCGCGGCGCCGCTGCTGGGGATTCACGGAAAACACGTAGATGGAATGGTTGAGGCGCCTGCCGCAGAAGGGGCCGCTGGTCACCTCGAGCCTGAAGCTGATGTGCTCCCTCCCCGGCGTGCCGGAGAAGACGCACGATACGATCCTCAGACGGTAATTGCCCGAGGGAAGGCCCCGTACGGCGCGGGCCGCCCGGAAATTGGCCGAGAAGTCCGCTCTGGCGTCCTCAAAAATGCTGCCGAGCTCACTGAAGCTGAAAACGCTGTTCATGCTTTGCTCCCTGAAGAATTATTAAATATTTTTTACGTTTAAAACGTTTTTAAAATTTCACAGACGGGGCACTGCTCCCGTACGCACACCCTTACGCCCCGAAGGCAGGACTGGTCAAGTATTTTTATTTTTTCTGACATATATAAAAGTTTTATTTTCAGACGCCCGTCCCGGACCGGAAACAGTGCCCCCGTGCCCGGCAGGCACGTTTCCGGGAGGACGGCTTACTGCTGCGGGAGCCTGTTTCAGCTCTGCCGCTTCTGCCTTTCCGGTCCGTTCTCCGCGCCGTCCTTCACGAGGGGTTCCCACCATGCCGGGAAGGGAGCGATATGCTTTGAGAGCGGAACGGCCTGACCTATGATCGGCGTGAGGAGCTGGTACGCCCTGCCTTCCGACGCCTTCAGGGCGCGGCGGAAGGGATCATACCATGTGTGGTAGGCGATGCTGAATTTGCCGATATGCACGGGCATGAAATGGCGGGCTCCGAGTTCCTCCGCGGCCTGACATGCCTCCTCGGGGAACATGTGCACGTAGTGCCAGTTCTTATCGTACTGGCCGCAGTCGAGGAGAGCGAGATCCACGGGGCCGTACTGCCTGCCGGTTTCCCTGAAATGAGGACCGTAGCCGCTGTCGCCGCTGAAGAGGAAGGAAAAGTCCGGACTGCGCAGGAGCATGCCGCCCCAGAGGCTTTTGTCGCGGGTCAGCCCCCGGCCAGAGAAATGCCTGCCGGGAAGGAACGTCAGGGAGACGCCGTTGCCGGCATCGAGGGACTGATGCCAGTCGAGCTCGTGGATGCGCGCTCTGTCGAACCCCCAGAGTCTCAGGTGCGCGCCCGTTCCGAGGCCGCAGGCCACATTCCTGATTTTCGGACGGAGTGCCGAAATGGTGGGAAAGTCGAGATGATCCCAGTGGTCATGGGAGAGAAAAAGCCAGTCTATGGCCGGCATATCAGAGGCCTGCACCACAGCCGTGCCGGGAAAGGCCCCTGTCGTGAAGGAGACGGGGGAGGCGTGCAGGCTGAAGACAGGATCGGCCAGAATGTTCAGGCCGTGCAGCCTGAGGAAGAAAGAGGAGTGCCCATACCACTGCAGGGTGTCCCTGTCAGCGGGGAGAGAGGCCGGATTAATCTGGCTTACGGGAAGGGGCGATGCCGGGACAGTGCCGGTTTTTTTCGAGAGCAGGAAGTCAGCCCACAGTCTGATGGTACCGCCTTCGCCGGTGCTCATGGGAGTGGGCACCAGATTGATGAATCTGCCGTCCCTGAAATGCGGGGAGGCGGCGAAGCGCCGGATATCCTCCTCATCCGGAAGGGCGCCGAATTTCTCCTGATGCAGGAAAAGAGCCGCGCCGCCCGCGCCAAGCGCGGTGAACCCGGCAGCGGCGCCGAGAGATTTCAGCAGGGATCGTCTGTTCATGATTTTCACTCCGTTTTCTGGATGGCGGCCACTATGCAGCTACCGGCCCTCATGCGCAAGTGCGGAATTTTCAGGCAGGCTGGGAAAAAACGGGGGCACAGGCTTTTCCCAAAGTATTTTCTGCCCATGCCGGGCCGTGATTTTCCGGGGGGCATCTTGCTTTCGCGCGCCGTATGCCTGAAGATGGAAGCAAAAACGGGAGGGAAAACCATGAAAGGAACCGGCTTTGCCGCTCAGAGCCTGCAGGAACTCGTGGCCAGGATACGCCGTCAGATCGCCGGGGATAAGAAAAGCGGGTACCTCGCGGAAAAACCCTTTAAAAAGGATCTGGCCAGAAGGTACAGGGCGCGTTCAGAAGGATCTTCCCGCGAAAGTACGGGGGAAGAGGCCCGGGATTAGGTCCGGACCCGCCGTTTCAGCTGGTCTTGGGGGAAACCGGAAGGGACGCGCTTCTCTGCCGGCCTGCGCCGCGGTCTGCTGATGGCGCGCATGGTCCCCTATCATGGCCCGGACGCCTGCGCGGAAGGGGCTGACTGGTAATCTTTTTCGGAGCAGGCTCCGGGAAACAGCGCCATGGACGTTCCCGGACCTGGCCATCATGATGTCGGGGACGCAGGCAGGGCGGAATCCCTCCGGGGGCCTGTCCCAGGGCCGTTGTCAGAGATCCGGCGTCTTTTGCCGGTCAGAGCGGTTGAAGATGATTTCCAAGTCGGTTACTATACAGAAAGAACGTATGTCCGAAAAGAAACATTTTTGTGACATTCTGACTACAGGCCCTGCCGCGCTTCAGCCACGCGCCATGGCCGACGCCGATTGGATCCCCCGGACAGGAGCCGGTTCTGATCCCATTATCAAGGATTGTGTATGTCTGAACGAGTATCTGCCAGCAGTGTCTGGAAAAAATGGCTGAGCAAGGTCCGCAAGACGCCGAAGAAATTTACCAGGATTCCGCGCAGTGAACTGGATGAAGAGCTGTGCGCGGCCGCCCTGGAGTGTTCTCCAAGGGTCTACAAATATATCCCCGGCGATCTGCGCACGGACGCTGTGAAGGAGACAGCGGCCTCCCAGTGGTATCATTTGGTACGGGAGGATCCGGAACGTCTCGACAGCGTGCCCGGCAGCCTCATGGGGCGCGTGGCGGAAAAACTGGTCACCGATTCCGTCGACTTCTTCGAAATGCTTCCCGAAAGCGCGAAGACGCGGGAGCTGACGCTCCTGGCCGTCAGGAACGGTGTTTCCCTGCGCTTTGTCCCTGAGCGGCACCTCAGCGCCGAATTAATCCGTATCGCCGTTGAGGCGTGGCCGTTAAACCTGGAATTCGTGCCCGGCGAATACAAGACGCCGCAGATGTGCGCCAGGGCCGTAGAGCATGACGGCGCCTGCCTCGCCTTCGTGCCCGAAAGCTTTATCACCCGGGAGCTCTGTCTTTCCGCCGTGACAGGAGTGGGCGGCGCGCTGGCCTCCGTGCCGGTGAAATTCCGCGATCGCGAAATCTGCCTCACCGCCGTGAAGAACGATGTTCCCCTTGGCCGGGCCTGGAAATCCGTTCCCGAATGTCTCAGGGACGGGGAAATGTGTCTGGAGGCTATCCGGCAGAACAGCTCGGCCATTGAAATCGTGCCCAAAGAACAGCGCGTTCCGGAGATGTGCCTGAAGTTCCTGGCCGTTAACGGGCTCGCCCTGGAATCCATCCCCAAAAAACTGCGCTCCGCGGCGTACTGCACCGCTGCTGTCAAATCCAATGCCTACGCGCTCGATTACGTTCCCGAAGAACTCAGGACGCGGGAACTGTGCCTGCTCGCCATAGACGGCGCACGCTGCGGGGATTCCCTGCTGCGCTGCGTGCCCAAAAAACTGCGTGACGGAGAACTCTGCCGCCGTTTTGTGGAGAAGGACGGGACGGCTCTCGCCGAGGTGCCGGGAAAGTACAGGAGTGAGGAGCTCTGCGCTCTCGCCCTCAGGCAGGTCGCCAGGCGCGAGGGGCGTCACGAGCACTACAGCCAGGCCCATCAGCTGAGCGGTGTGCTGGACGCCATACCTCATCCCCTCGCTGAAAAACTGGTGCGCGCCATCCTTCCCCCGGAAAACACGGAAGACGTGGCCATTCTCAGGGACTTCATCCGCTATGAGGAGAGGCTTGCCGGGATGGGCAATGACAGGAAGCAGAAGAACAGGCTCGCCATTGTGAAGCTTCTGAAGGATATTGTCGGCAATTCCCGTGTGACAGCCTGAAAAGGCTGACAGGAAAGCGGACGTTTTTTCTCTTATATGGGAAGGGACGTCCGCTTTTTTTCCTGAAGAGGAGACAGTCCGCTCCTTTCCCGGCAGGCCGGCACAGAGGAAACGGGAAGCCCGTATTTCCCGTTCTTGCGGCGGAGGAAAGCGGGGAGTAGGGTGACAGGACAGGAGGCGGCGCCGCGTGGCTGCCGGAGAAGCGTATGATAACAATTGACGTCTGGTCTGATTTCAGCTGTCCGCACTGCGTCATCGGCCTCGCCCGCCTCTGGAAACTCCTGGGTGAGCTGGGAGAGGGAGACGTGAAGCCTGTCATGCACGCCTTCGAGCTTCTGCCGGACGCGCCGGAAAACCCGGAGGGAACAGCTGCCGATGGCTTTGCCCGGAAGTGTTACCTCTCTCATGATGACGCCGTGGCCTGCATGGACAGACTTTCAAAGGTGGGAAGAGAGGAAGGACTCTCGGGCATGGACTGGGCAGGCGCCATTCCGGCAAATACCCGTGACGCGCACCGCCTCTTTAAGTGGGCCATAGCCCATGGCGCCTCCTGCATGCACGGGCGGCTCATGCGCGCCTATTTCTGCAGCCACCTCAACCTGAGCAGCCATGATGTTCTCGCCGGTCTCGCGGAGAAGGCCGGACTGAGCAGGGACGGGGCGCTCGCCATGCTCGCTTCCGGCGCCTATCTGAAGGAAGTCCTGGATGATGAGCGCGAGGCCGGTGAGCTTGGCATCCACAGCGTGCCCACTTTCATCGTGAACCGTGAGGCGCGTTTTCTCGGAAGTGATCACTTCCCCGAAATGAAGGCCTGGATCCTCGCGCACAGGGAAAACGGCTGATTCAGCGGACACGCGCAGACAGAACGGGGGCCGTTTTGTTTTCTGTTTATAAAAATAAAACGATTACAGATATAAAACTTGATATTCTCAGCCATCTCTGCTAAGCGGCGGTTCGCGCTCCTCTGGGGCCTCACTGACTGGAAGGTTTCTGATTCTTCTTTCTTCTGCCCGGCCCCGTGCCGGCCATTCCGGGAGGTGTCATCTGAGAGACAGCTTTTTTTCAGCGCGTCCGGCGTTTTTTCCCTGTCCGTTCATTTCTGCCATTCCGCTTCCGCGCGGAGGTGCCGGAGGACGCGTTCCGGCAGCGTGCGGGAATTTCGCGCTCCCTCCTGGAAGCGTCCTCTTTCCGGAATCCCGTCCCGGGGCTCCGGAAGAATCCCTGGCTGCCGGTCCGTTTCGGGGATGGAAAGGCGTGAACACGTTTCCCGCGGCGTCCGCGGACGTCTCCCGGATGCCGGGCAGGCGGGCCTTTGTGACGGGCGGCTCCGCCTTTCTTGCCGCTTTCTTTTTCCGCGGTGCCGCGGAAGCCGCTCCGTACCAGGGCGTGACGGCTCATTCCGGGCGCGGGGTGCTTCTCGGGCGCGTGCGCCGCTCCCTGGGACGCCCCTATGTCCTGGGCGCCGAGGGGCCTGCCGCCTTTGACTGCTCCGGCCTCATCCGCTGGCTTTACGCCGGAATCGGCCTCTCCCTGCCGCGCCTCGCGAAGGATCAGGGAAATACGGGCATGCCGGTCAGGGACAGCCTGCGCTTCGGGGACGTCATCCTCTTCAAGCGCGTGGGCCGCGGATGGCACACCGGCATGTTTCTGGCCCGGAGCTTTTTCGTGCACGCGGCCGGCCGGGAAAAGGGCGTGATCATCTCTTCTCTCCGGGAGTCCTATTTCCGGAAACAGTTCCGCGGGGCGCGGCGTTATCTGCGCTGAGCCCTCCGGCCCCTTTTTCAGGCAGGGAGGTGTCCCATCAGCATTTTTTCGCATTCCGTACGCTCTTTCAAAGGGGGAATCCATGCCGGTTAGACCGTTCAGCGATGCCGAAAAACGGGAATGGCAGAAAAAGCGCAGGGCCGAGATCGGGGAGCTTTCCCGGAACGTGGCCCTGAGCGTGGTGAATATCATCCGTGAAGGGCTCGTGGAAGACGGACTTGGCTGGAGCAGGCCGAGGCCGGGAGGTCTGCCCCGCAGTCTCGTGCGCGGCACCTACTATAAGGGTGTCAATCAGATAAGCCTGTACAGCCAGGCGAGGGAGAGGGGCATGAGCGATCTCGCCTTTGTGACCTGGAACGCCATCCGGCGCCTCAGGGACAAAGACGGGAAGCCGGCCGTCCTTCTGCCCGGGGCAAGGCCTTTCAGGCTCATCTGCCCGAGGCCCGGCAGCCTGCGCCCCGTTTCTCCGGACGAAGACGTGAGCAGGCTCGATCCCGCACGGCTCGAGCGCCATGATGACGGCACCCGGTGGTACAGGACCGGCCGTATGTTCTGGAGTGTCATGAAGGTCTGGAATGTCGAGGAGACGAGCATCGCCCGTCCCGACAGGATCGTCCCCAAAGCGCCCTTCCTCGACAATGACTTTCTCGAAAAGTTCGTGCGGGCCTGCGGCGCCCGCGTGGAGAACAGGTGCGGTCAGGCTGTCTTCATGAAGAAGGAAGACCTTATCCTCATGCCTGACAAAAGCTATTTTGAGAGCGAGGCCGCGTATTACGCCACGCTCATGCATGAGTTCTATCACTGGACCGGCAGCAGGGGCAGGGAGGAACGCGACCTCAGCGGCCGTTTCGGATCTGAGGACTACGCCCGGGAGGAAATGCGCGCCGAGATTTTCTCGGCGGTCTGCGCTTCGCTTTTCGGACTCAGGGGCGTGGTGCGCCGCCAGGCCGGATATCTCGACAGCTGGAAGCGCGTTCTCCACGCCCGCCCCGCTGCCATCCTGCTCGCGGCGTCCCAGGCCCAGAATATCGTGGGCGCCATCCTGGACGCTGCCTGCGGGCGGCAGCCCGGCCTTTCCTGGCTCAGGAAAAGGGACTTCAGTGCCGTCCCCGCCCCCCTGAAGGATGACCGCCTGCGCCAGGAAGCCATAAGCGCCTCCCTGCGGGAAGAGATGTATCCTGAAAGGACGGAGGAGGACGGGCCGGAACAAAATCCCGCTCCGGGAAGATAGCCGCGGAGACGGCCGGGATCGGCGTATGTTCCGGTTCCGGCTCTCTTTTTTTTCCTCTCCCCCTTGCCACAGGCCCGCCTGCGCGGGTACTCAGATGGGAGGGGAGGACACTGGCATGAGAAGATACGGGATACTGACCGGCGCGGCGTTTGTCTGTGCTCTTTTCCTGATGGCGGGATTCCCGGCCGCCGGAAACGCGGCTCAGGGGGTGCTCCCGGCATCAGCCGATCCCTACGCTCCCCTGGACGCCTCCCAGGAGGCCGAAGTCGCCATGATTCTTTCCGGCCGCGTCCGTCCTGCGAGCCTCATGCCTGCCGAGGCCATGTCCCCGGCGCAGAGGAAGACTAGCGATTTCGGGAAGCCCCGGGCCACGCATGTGCATGGCGGCGTTGATTTTCTTTTCGAAAAGAATGAGTGCGCCACGGCCGAGGACGACGGCTACGTTTCCGATATCCGCGGCTGGGAAGAGGGCGGAAGCTCAGGCGCCAGGGCTGGCCTGCGTATGGAAGTGCATTATACGGGAGACGCGCTCAGAGGGCACCGCCGCCTTTTCATGCACGTGGGCCGCATTGCCGAGCCTTTCCTGCAGATGTGCAGCGACGGCCATGTGCGCCGCTTCCCCCACGGGGCGCGCATTCCCTTCAAAAAAGGCCAGACCCTCTTCATGGGCGGCGTCAGGGGCGATCCCGGCGCCGGCAATTCCACTGGCCGCTGCATGCATGTGGAAGCCTGGGACTCCAGGGGAAAGAAATTCAGTATCCTGCGCTACGTCCAGGCCGAATGGCAGACCTCGAAGCAGGCGGATCAGTGGCTCGTGGGCGGGCCTGATTCTTTCAACGTCACCCCGTACCGTCTCGCTTCCGTCCTCATCGTGATGCAGGACAATTACGCCGGCATCCGCAAAATGTTCGCGGACGCCAGCCCCGGTCTGGAACGGGCAGCCGTTGAACTCTGCCGGCGCAGGGCTGATTTCAGGCAGCTTCTCACCGACGCCGGACTCGGTCAGTACGCGGGAAAGTAGAAGGTTCTGAAAACAGTTTCCCCGGATGGTGCCGGAAAGGTTACGTGAAAAAATGCGCAAGTATGACTGTCTCAGGGAGCTGCCGCTCCTGTTTCCGCATTCATACTCTCAGAGAGGGGAGGGGGCTGTTTTCAGAGGCGCCAGGACGAAGGCATGTGGAAAACGTTTTTATTAGCGAAAATGAATGCGATATTGCTTTTTTTATAATGCATCAAAATACTGTATTGCTGTTATTGATTGTTTATATGTGCTTTTTTTCACAAAATACTGTTATTGGAGTACCCGGGAAGGTATTGGAAAGGTTTTTCATAAAAAACAGTAAAATTGTATCTTTTGAAAAAGAGAGAATTTTTCTCTTTTCCTCTTCCCTGAGCGCGGATACTGCTCATATTTAAAGAAAGGTTTTGCAATGGAATCTGCTCTGGTGTAACTTTTCTCCATACATCTATGGCGCGGCCCGCTATGCCGCAGACGCGCCGCGGCCGCCGGTTCCGGGTACCTGTTTCCGCTTCCGGCCCGCGGCTGTTTTCTGCCCGGTTTCCCGCCGCGCCGGCCGGACAGGTCACTGTCGGAGGTGGCCCGCCGGGTTTCCCCTAAAAAAGCGAGGCAGCTACAATGTCCAAGAAGATTATCGTCATCGGCGGTGTTGCCCTCGGCCCCAAATGCGCCTGCCGCTGCATGCGGCTTGATCCCACGGCCGAAATCACGCTCTTCGATGAAAACACCCTTATTTCTTATGGCGGCTGCGGCATTCCCTACTTCGTGGGCGGCGATATCCAGAACGTGAAGGATCTCTGCTCCACGCCGTACCAGACCCTGCGCGATCCCTCGTTCTTCAAGGAGATGAAGAACTTCGACGTGCACATCCACTCCCGTGTCACCAAAGTGGACCGTGCCGCGAAGAAAGTGACCGTGCGCGACACCGTCACCGGAGAGGAGAAGGAATATCCTTACGACAAGCTGGTCTTCGCCACGGGCGCCTCGCCCCGCAAGCCTGACGTTCCCGGCAAGGAGCTCGGCAACATCTTCACGCTGACCAAGCTTGAAGCCGCCGACGCCATCCGCAACAAGATTAAGGGCGGTGTTGACCACGCCGTTGTCGTAGGCGGCGGCTTTATCGGTCTCGAGGCCGCTGTGGCCATGGCTGACATGTGGGGCGTCGAAGTCTCCGTCGTGGAAATGATGCCGCACATCCTGCCCGGCGTGCTCTCCCAGACCTACAGCGACTTCGCCCGCCATGACCTTGAAAGCCATGGCGTTCATGTCTACACCGGCGAAAAGGTCGTACGCCTTGAGGGCGACGGCACCGTGCAGCGCGTGATCACCGACAAGCGCACCATCGACGCCCAGCTCGTTATCTACTCCGCCGGCTTCCTGCCCAACGGCCAGCTCGCCGAGGAATGCGGCCTTGAAACCAGCCGCGGCGCCATCGTGGTCAACGAGCACATGCAGACCTCCGACCCCGATATCTACGCCGGCGGCGACTGCTGCTCCATAAAGAACCTTATCACCGGCAAAATGGGCTATCTGCCCCTCGGCAGCATGGCCAACCGTCAGGGCCGCGTCATCGGCACCAACCTCGCCGGCGGCGACGCCACCTTCCCCGGTTATGTGGGCACCTGGTGCGTCAAGCTCTTTGACAAGTCTTTCGCCGGCGTGGGCCTCACCGGTGAGACCGCGGTGAAGGCAGGGTACGACGCCGTAGCCGTGAGCGTGTCCCAGTTTGACCGCGCCCACTTCTATCCGGAGAAGAAGATGATGCAGCTCGAGCTCGTCGTCGACAAAAAGGACGGCCGCGTGCTCGGTATGCAGGGCTGCTGCGAGGATCCCGAATCTATCAAGGCCAGGGTGGACGCCGTGGCCGCCGTTCTGCAGAACAAGCCCTTCGTCAAGGTCGAGGATATCTCCAACCTCGAAGTCTGCTACGCCCCGCCGTTCGCCTCGGCCATGGACGTGGTCAACGCCGTCGGCAACGTCGCCGAGAACGTGCTTGCCGGCCGTATCCGTCCCATCACGCCCGAAGAATTCCTCAGGCTGTGGCATGACCGCAAGAACAACAACTTCTACTTCATCGACTCCCGGCCCCAGAAGGCCGGCGAAGCCGAGCAGGCCAAACATCCCGACTGGCACGCACTGTCCCTGGAAGCTATCCAGACCCGCTGGAACGAGGTTCCCAAGGACAGGCCCATCGCCATCATCTGCAATACCGGCCTGCGTTCCTATGACGCCCTGCTGGTGCTCGCCCGCCACGGCATCACCGATGTGGTGCAGTCCATGGGCGGCATGCAGGCTGTCCATGAGCTCGGCGCCAGCCTCGACGACTAGCCGCCGTATTCTCCTGTAACAAACCGGAAGGGGGGAGGGATCCCAAAGGATCCTTCCCCCCTTCTTCGGTGTGGTCCGCGCCGACGGACTCTGCTTCCGTCCCGGCTGTGCCTGGCGCGGCCGCGATGTCCGGAAATGTCAGATATTTCTGCCGAGGTTATACGCCTGCTCGATGTAAGGTGTGCCTTTGACAGCGCCCGCCTGGCCAAGTCCGCCGCAGATGAGCGTGCCGGCATCCTGCCACCTGAGAAACTCAAGCGTTACCCTGTACTGCGAGAGCACCGGTTCCGCGTAATGGGGAGACGTCTGGTTGTAGGTCATGATGAGGCAGGCCTTCTTGTTTCCCGTGATGGGCGTGTTAATGGCAAAGAACCGTTCGATCACGATTTTCAGTTTGGCAGCGATGGCGAAATAGTACATGGGCGACACGAAAACAACGGCGTCCGCCGGAAGTATCAGCTCGCGGACCTTTTCGAAATCGTCTTTCTGCACGCAGGGGCCATTCATGCCGCATTTCCAGCAGCCGAGACACTGGTGAACATCGAGCCTGGAGCAGTCAAGGCGGGAGACTTCATGCCCCGCTTCCTCAGCGCCCCGGATAAAGGAATCGGCCAGGGTGTTGGAGTTGCCGTGCTTTCTGGCACTGCCGCACAAAACGAGAATTTTCATAGGGGATCTCCGGATGCATCAGAGACGGCGCGCAGGAAGCCAACAGACTTGCCTCTTTCACTGCTGGCGCGCCGCTCTGCCGCGGAAGTGTACTGACACCCGCGGTATAGTGGTACCGGTGGCTCCCATACTAAATTGCCGGCAAAGGTGCAAATGGAGGGGGAAAGGGCAATACTTCTGCCGCGGGGGTCACGCTGAATCCGTTCCCGCCATGCATGGGGTCATGGAATGAAGAACCCGTGTTTTGCCTTCTGTCCGGGCTTCCCCGGTGTTCTCAGAACCCGCTCAGGCCGTCTGATGGATCTTCTCCCCAGCGGTATTCCATCCCCCGGGCAATGTCCCTGGCCATCTGCGTGCCGTACTGATCCGCAATGAAGCCGAGCGCCATGTCCATGCCTGCCGCCACGCCGCCCGCCGTGCAGATATTCCCGTCGCGTACCCAGCGGGCTTCCCGCACCCATTCAGTGCGGGGTCCCATGGAAACGGTCCAGTCAAAGGATTTTTTGTTTCCGGTGGCCTTTCTGCCTTCCAGCACGCCTGCCCTGGCAAGCAGGGCAGAACCCGTGCATACGGAGAGGACGAAGTCCGCGTGAGCGGCCATAGTGCGCAGCGTCTGCAGGAATACTCTGTCGTTCACCATCTTCCGGCTCCCGAAGCCTCCGGGCAAAAGAAGGATGTCGCTGTGCGCGTCCTGGGATACTTTTTCAGTGCTGACGCTGAGGCCGGTATGGTTTGTCACGGCACCGCCATCCAGAGACGTGTAGCGGACTTCATGATCCGGCAGCCGGCTCAGCGCTTCAAGAGGCCCGAAAAGATCCAGGGCAGTAAAGTCATCGTAGAGAAAGGCCGTGATTTTCTTCATGATTCACCTTCAGCCTGCAGTTCTTTTCTGTCGGCTATCATAACCAGAATTTTTCTGCCACTGGTGAGCCAGCGTGATGGAGGCCGGCACGATCTTACGCTCCGCTGACCCAGGTGAGCTTCCTCATGGCCATAGGCAAAATAACGATTACCTCAGGAAAGGTAATGACGGGCGCAGAAAAGAGGAAGCCGGAGGTTCGTATCTGATCTCCGGCTTCCCCATACTGTTCCTTTGGAAATTAGGTAGCTCCTCCCTGGAAATCCCATTAAAACAATGGAGACTTCCAGTCTTTTCCGTTGCGTATGGCGGCGAGCATAGCATCATAGTCTTGTAGGATAACCTCTTTTGTACGGTACGACGTGAATGCTTTTAAATCATTCTTCTTTTTTATGGGGAAAGTCTCCATAATGTAATCTACGGCGTGCCGCGGCGTAGGAAAGACTGCCGTGAGTTCGCGGTAATCCGTTTCGCTTTCGTTAACGGCCTTGCGCCACCTGCCATCTGGTTCAGCGGGCAGATAGAGATGGAAGAAGGCTGCGTCCAGTTCGGCACGCAGGGCAAAACGGCGTTTTTCATCCCAGGGGAAAGGCTCGCCGTCATAGCCCATTTCGTGGGCAAAAGGACGCATATCTTCAGCAGTATAGAGAAGTTCCAAAATGCGAGCATGTATCCATTCGGTAATAGTAATTTTTGAGTCCCAAGGAGTAAGTTGTGTATAGGTGGAAGGAGGAAGAACGGCAATTTGTCTAAAGTAATGGTATTTTAGATGAGTTCCCCCAATCTTTTGTCGCGTGATATAATCTGCCGGAAAAGAATTGAGGCACGCTGGGAGGCAAAAAAGCAATTTATTATCAGAAAACATCTGTAGACAGGTATCGCCAGCTGCTGTGTTAGGCCAGATGGTGCTGATCACCGTCCGTTCATCCGTTGCACGGCATATATCCCTCCACCCCGCGAGCCAGGGATGTTTCCACTTCATTGCCTTGAGATTTTCTTCCACGTCAGCTTCAGACACCCAGTAGCGCGGGAGGACGGAAAAGTTTTTGCTCGCCAGTTCTTTGGGCTCGGCATCCCGTATCTTCATCCCGTCATACGTTGCCCAGCGGTGGTTGAACTGGTGGATCATCTTGGCTTCATAGAGCGGCAGGAAACGCTGCTCGTTGTTTTCGCTTTTTACATCCTTCGTTGGATAGAAGATATTGCCCTTGAGTTCCCAGCCTGCTTTCTCTAGTTGTTCGCGCGTGCGGAATAGGTGAGAATCATTGGCCATGTGGAACATCGTGCCAAAACGGAGTTCCCACGGATTTACTTCTGCCTTTCCACCCTGCGTTTCTCTGATCAGCACAGGCACGCGGCGGTACACAGCTCTGGTCAGAACGACGTCTTTTGTGTTCCGGAAAATAGGGCATGTGCGGGTGTTGGGATTGAGCAGGATGATATCCTGCGGAGAGAGGGAAAAGTTCTTGTCCGGATCATCAATTTCATCGGTGGAATGGGCAAAAAAGACAAAATGAGCCCGTTCCGCCATTGGCTTCCGGCCGCTGCCTGTGGTCAGCAGACAGAACTTGTAACTATTGTGTACTTCAGGGAAAATTCCTTTATTTTCAAAGTCATACAGACTAATCAGGCTTTTTGTTTCCACCATATCCCGGAAGAAAAGACTGGTGGTGTTATCCGTGGCAATGCCGGAGGGCACGACGCAGCCAAGTCGGCCGCCATCATTCACGGCGCGGCGCATTGCCTCTGCAAAGACAGCATAGAGATTGATGTCTCCCTGTCCGCACAATGGATAGCGGCCGCTGCTACGCAGAAAGTGACTCATTCCATCCACTTTTCGCAGCGCGGCATGCCATTCTGTATAGATGAGAGGATCCGTCTGGGCCAACTTTTCAATCATGCGCTTGCGTTCCGCAGCGTTGGAAGCCTCGGCTATTTCCGTTTGCCGGTGGGCAGTAAACCATTCTTTTTCCTGCAGTTTAATGCGTTCCCACGGTGGATTGGCCAGTATGACGTCAAAGCCGCCCCTGGCCGTAACGTCTGGGAAGGATACTTCCGCATGGAAAAACTGGTAGTCTCTGGCCATTTTTTCTACTGTTTCTGTCAGTCCTTCTGGCAGAGGCTGTCCATGCGCGTAGTCCAGCATGGTTCCCCAGGTGATGCCGAAAGGCTGCCCCACCTTTACCTCACAGCCATTGTACCGTTTTTCCTTCCTGTAAAAGCGCCGTAGGACAAAGGCTGCCGTCCAGAGGCCATACAAAAATTTTTTCCTGCGCCAGGCGTCTCTCTGCTGCCATGCCTTGAAATCAGCCTCACGCCGTTCCAGATCCTCAAGGGTTTCTTCTGGCATTTTTTCCGGAGTAAAAGGCTGAACACCTTGTAACAGTTCCTGTTTCAGCTGCTGATACATTTCGGCCAACAGAGAACTCTTATCTTTCATGGCCTCGAGCTGTTTTTTGTTTTGTCTTTTCAGGGTGGAGGTGGCTTTTTTGTCATCCCCGTCCAGTGCGTCGAACGCATCATCGGGAATGCCGCCCATGATAAGCTTGGCCGTGGTCCCCATCAGGCTGTTGCCGCAGAGAATATGATGATCAAGAAAAGTGAGCGGTTTTCCTGGCTCCATGGCCTCCATCCAGAGACTTACCTTGCAGAGTTCCACGGACATGGGATTGATATCGATGCCGTAGAGGCATCGGCCGATGACTTCACGGAGTGCCCGGTGCAGGACTGGGGGCGCAGGTTCGTCATCACCTGTGCGCAGACAGGCCAGGTGGCGGGCGATGCGCTGCGCGGCTGCAAGCAGAAAGTGGCCGCTGCCGCAGGCCGGGTCGCAGATTTTAAGTCCAAGAAGTGCTGTCTCAGGATGCGCACTGCGTTCGGCGCGGTCCAGCACAGGTTCCAGCGCGCTGTCGAGAAGGCTGTTGATAAGTGGTGTGGGAGTGTAATAGGAACCTGTTGTTTTTCGTTCGTTTCCGGGCTTGTTATCCAGATCGAACAGATTGCCTCTGATACTGGGTATATTTTCCAAAAGCGCTTCGTATACCGAACCCAGCTCACGGGCGCCGAGATGCTCCCAGTCAATGGGGCGGATATCGCACGTCTTTTCGGTGTAGCCAAGAGCCCGCATAGCTTTCAGCAGGTGAAGATTGCGCAGCCGGCAGGCCATCAGATCGGGCAGGGCGTCGTTGGACCAGAGAAAGCCGCCCAGAGGAGCCAGTCCGAGCTGCGGGCAGCCTTCTTTTTTATTCAGACTGCGCATGACAAGTTTCATGCCTTCGAAAAGGTCACAATACCGGCCGCCGGGTATCTGCATGGCCAGACGTCTCAGATGCCCCATGGAGTAATAACGGGCATAGCATTCGCGGGCAGCAACCGGCGCATCCGTCGGGTGGAGAAGGTTCCGTTCTTCTGCAACGAAAAGAAAGATCATGCGGTAGGCCAGGCGCAGGAGCTGGTGAAAATATTCCCTGACGTCAAGCTGCCCTGACTGCAGCTTCTGGTGAAGTTCCGTATTTCCGCTCTGCAGAAAGCCGCTTCCAAGAAAGATGATGGCGTTCCTCACCGAACTTCGCAGGCTTTCGAGGGCCTGAACCGCCGTCTTCTGAGCCTGCTGGGACCATTGCTCCAGCAGGCAGGTTTCAGGATGACCCGCTGGAGACTCCACCCGGGACTGATGGCAGACAAGCCAGAGCAGGGCAAACTCGTCAAAGGAACCACTGGTGAAGATGGCTTCAAGATCAAACTGGACGTACGCCTGCTGGCTCAGGGAAGCGTTGTCACGCAGTATGCGCAGCTGCTGACCATTGGAAACGAACCCCCAGAGGTGGTTGTCCGAACGGTTGAGAAAGTCCTGCACCATTGAGTGCGGACTGGACTTGTCTGCTCCGGTGATGCCCGGGGTTTTTGTATCCAGGGAGACGCCCCAGCCAAGGAGATGTATGGGGGAGCTGCCCCATAAATGTGAGATGGGATAGGAAACGGTGCTTCCGTCCTCACGCTGAACAAGCCTTTCTTCTGGTTTTGCCGCGTTCAGGCGTCCGTAACCGAGCTCGCTGAACAAAGGAAGGAGCAGAAGCTCTCTGGTAGGACCTGTGGCGGATTTTTCATCAGGAAAACTGCTCATTTTTGCGGCAAAATTCGTCCAGACGGTCTGCATTTTCTGCCACGACTGGTTGATGGCCTCTGTGAGGCGTACACCTCCAATCAGATGGTAGGCGTCCTCTGTCAGGCCGGGTATCCCGCGGTCGCGGTGGAGGATATGCATCAGCATGTCAGCAGGCAGAAGATTTCCTTCACTGCGGATATCAGGCAGGACAGATTCAAAAGGCATAAACTTTTTCATGGCACTTACTCATTCGTGGCTGGCAGGTAGATGAACATGCCCAGAATATCAGGTTCTCCCTGAGGCTGGACAGCGTAGCGCAGCCGGCGCTGTGCTACGTGGCGGTTGCGCTGACTTGCAGCCTCCCGGGCTGCCCTGTGTTCGTTCAGGAGAATCTGTCCCCGTTCCCGCATGAAGGAAAGCAGTTTTTCCTGGATAGGGGAGGCATCGGACTCAGCCTTGCGGACCCACTCAGCCGCCTGTTCACTGCTAATGTTTCCGGAAGGTTCGGCCTGCAGCAGGCTGTTTGCGGCATCAGCAGGAAGCCATCGGGCGTGTGCCGGAGAGCCTTCAAAGACCAGAGGCAGGCACTCTTCCGCTAGTGTGGATTGGCTGACATCTCCGCTTGTTGTGATCAGAAAACGGAAGCGGCAGAGCAGGAGTGTGGTGCGTTTTATTACCTTTTCCGTACGCATTGCGCCGCAGCGGGCCACCAGCGCATCACTCTGGGGATCGAGTGCGGTTTCTGCCAGATAGGCAGCCAGCTGCTCAACCATAGGATGCGTGCGGGTGAGCAGAATCTGTCCCGCAGCGGCCGGGGGAGAAAAAACCAGGGCGGTATTGTTGTCAGGAAGTTCCAGGCCTGCGTGGCGGGAACGGCTGGCTTTGTCAAAGTTCACGGTCAGAACTTTTTTTTCACGCCCGCTGCTCTGCACAACACCGTCAAGGAGCTGATAGGCGTTAGCGACAAAATTCTCCACGTCCAGCGCACTTCCGCAGGCTTCGTTGGCAGCGTTGAGAGAAGCAGCGACTTTATCCGCCTCGATGCCCCGCTGGACGAATAACGTGTTGCTGCGCTTCTGTTCGCGCTTTGCTACTTTATCCCAGTCTACAGCTACACGCTGCTTTTCGTTATCCATATACTGGCCCAGACCGGGCAGGAGTGGCATATTCTGTTCATTCGTTTTGGGCTTTCCACGCAGAATCAGCCCCTGAATGAGGGTTTCCACGATTTTTTGGCTGTCTTCCGGAATTGGAACAGAAATCCCCAGGGCTCTGCGTATTGCCTCGTGTTTGCGCAGGAGGACATCCAGTATCATACCGTCCATGGGACTATCCGTGCTGTACCACGTAATTACGTGCACTTCGTGTGACGGTTGTCCAAAACGGTCCACACGGCCTTCCCGCTGTTCGTGGCGTGTCGGGTTCCAGGAAAGATCATAGTGGATGACGGCATCAAAATATTCCTGCAGGTTTATCCCCTCGCTCAGGCAGTCGGTGCAGACGAGCACCCGCTTCTTTTCTTTGGCGAGGGCTGCCACGCGGGCCTCACGTTCGGATGGAGGGAGCGTGCTGGTTACGGCTTCTACAGCGCATTCCTGCCCTTTTTTGCTGTCCGTAAATACTTTACGGAGTTCCTCCGCCAGGTATTCGGCCGTAGTGATGAAGCGGCAGAATATAATGGGGGAAAAGCCATCCTTCAGCAGATTTTTGATATGAGGGATGCACTGCTGCAGTTTGTTATCATTGGCACCTTTCAGATTTTCTGCAAGATCTGCCAGGTCGGTAAAGCGCCTGCGTTTCAGGGGTGCTGTCTTTGTTTCCTCGCAGCTGGTATCGGCGCCAGGCAGTGTGTCCGATACACTGCCGTCTTCGCAGGCATCCCCATCCAGAATGCTCTGGCTGCCCCAGGAATCGAGGTCGTCGGGATTCTCTTCGCCTGTATCAACGCCATTCGCTCTGGTGCGCAGGGTCTGTGCTGCCGCTGCGGGGCTGGAGGAGACAGTGCGCAGGAGAGCCAGGGCCGACCACCAGCTGATGCGTTGCTGCCTCTGGCTGCCCTGTTTGGCGCTGTTGATGCTGTCCTTTGCCAGTTTGAGGATCTTCTGAAATAACTCTATCCATTGAGCGCTGGCTTTCCAGGTCAGTTCCTGCGTCTTGCGTACCGGGAATGGCGTATCTGTATTCATATATGCCTGAATGTCGCCGCGCCGGCGCTGGACAAAGTACTGAGCCAGAAACTGTCGGTCCTTTTCGTGTTCCTTCCCTTCCAATGTGTCAGGAAGGCCGGCCAAATCGGGATTAAGAAAGCAGAGCAGGGAGCGGAAACAGTCTTCCTTGCCGCTATGAGGCGTCGCCGTGACAAAGAGCATGTGCCGGTCAGGGGACTCAGAGAGTTGCTGTATCAGATCATAGCGCTGTTTGCTGCCTCTGCCGCCTGAAGGAGAGGCACAGGTGTGCGCTTCGTCCACAATAACCATTTCCGGGCAGGTACGGAGAAAATCGAGCCGGTGTCTGTCCGATTTGATATAGTCAAGGGAGACGATGGTGAAGGGATATTTCTGGAACAGGGATGTGGAGGCCCCAAGGCCGCGTTCCAGCCGGTTGACCGTGGAAGGCAGAACCGTCTCGGCAGCAATATGGAACTTGTCCGCCATTTCACGCTGCCATTGCTCGGCAAGCTGCGGTGGACACAGGACAGTAAAGCGGCGAATTTCTCCCCGGTCCAGCAGTTCACGGATAATAAGCAGCGCCTCCACTGTTTTGCCGATACCTACGTCATCAGCAATGAGGAGACGGACAATTGGCTGGCGCATGGCCATGAGCAGGGGCACAAGCTGGTAGGGTCTGGGAGCAACCGCGATATGGCCGAATGAGCGAAAGGGCCCTGTGGTGGAACGCAGGCCGAGACGTACAGCATCGCGGAGCAGCCTGCAGGAGCGCGCGTCGCCGACCCGGTTCGGATCAGGCAGAGCAAAACTTGCCGGCTGGATGCTTTCCAGAGCCGGAGAAACAGCCGTTTTTTCAGCGTCACTGCCGCCGAGCGGTTTCAGGATAAGCCAGTCATCCCCTTCATAAGGCTGGACAACCCAGTCGCGTCCCCGAACTGTGACAAGCGAACCTACGTTAAAATTCATGCCTTTCTCCCGAACAGAGTGGGGTGTTTTTCAATCTCGATGAGCCATTGTTCACCTTCGACAAAACGGATGACTTCAATTCCCAGATCCTCAAGGCATTCCTGCTGCTGCTCATCGATTTTGCGCTGATCTTCATACTTGTGGACCGGACCATCTATATAAATGGCCGTCTGTTCTTTCTTGTAATAGAAGTCAGCCTTTGTGTGACAGGACTTAAAGGAGTACTGGGCGTCCGACGGCAGGTTCAGATCGCGCTCATTGAGGAAATCAAGCCAGCGGCGCTCAAGGTTGCTGTCGCATTTCCTTTTCAGTTCTTCCAGTTGTTTAGCCCGGCCCAGCACCGGAGCGCAGGCCTGAACGCTGGACTGTGTGAGTGTGAGCAGCAGATCCCGGATGCCGCGTCGGTCGAGTTCCTTATGCACGTACTGGTTGGAGTAGCTCATCAGGCAGTCATAGCAGGCGGCAACGCACGGTTCGGGCTGGTGCTGTGCTCCGAGATCATTGCCCTGCTCGTCAAAGTGGCAGATTTTAAGAGCGCGGCGCGCCAGGGCGGGGATCACCGCGGGATCTTCCACGATCTGATGCAGGACCCCGGCGCCGCCTTCGGCAGCCTCGTAAAAGAGAAGGTTGTGCGGGGAGCCGCTGCTCGGCAGTGCCTCCGTAGCCAGTTCGGAATCTTCCAGCTGGTACTGCTGCAGGATAGCCTGCTTCAGGGCTGCCTGCAGGGAATAGAGCTGCGATGCGGAAAGCTGAATAACCGGGCTGACGAGAAGACAGTTTTTCCTGTCCTCCACATACGGGATGACCCTGACAATCTTGCTTACCTCAGATGGGTTTTTCAGGTATTGATCCTCGTCATTTCCTCTGCCTAGCTGGCCGTCCTTGAGCCATTCTCCGCTCGTCGGATCCATCAGGAACCCGTCGGGGCTGGTTCTGGGACGGCTGCGCCAGCCTTTGTTCAGACGCCACAGGGTGGCGCCGTGGCCATAGCTGATGCGGACCAGTTTTTCTTTTTTGAGACCCAGAATGTACGCGTCGATATGGCCAGGCTGGCCGCAGTGTTCGACAAACTGGTACCCCGTGACAAGCTGGTATCCGAGACGCTGGCGCTCCTCTTCATCGGATGTGATACGGCTGCGGCGTCTGGTTGCCACATTGCGCATGCGGAAAAGGTTTGTCATGGCCTTGGGAAGCCGGCTCCCGCACATGTCACAGATATCCTTGGCGGTATCCCTTTCAATATGTCCGCAGTTTTCACAGATTTTTGCCTGTCCGGAAGCGATGTCGCCATGGTCCTGGGCGGTCAGAATAACCTTTGAAATCGTATACGTATTTCCCTCGTGGTAGATGATGCTGCCCGGACCAAATTCAGAAATGGCCAGAAAGCGTGCCCTGGAGATGAAATCGTTATCTTCGGTCCTGTTCCCCCTGTTACTCTTTGTGTGTCTGCAGTCGGGGATATAGGCTGAGAGAGGCAGACGGGGGAAGTTGTATCCCGGCAGGAACCCTTCAGAAGCGAAATACCGGTAGGAGTAAAAATCCTGTTGCAGTGTCTTGCCGTTGCCAAGGAGCAGATCGATCTGTGCTTCCGCCTCTGCACGCAGCTTTTGAGCTGTTTTCCGTTCATCTTTGCTGCGGCTGACGTCTGTGATGATGGAATTCTGCTTATCCTGCTGCTCAACGGCAGCGCGGTAAAGAGTACGCCAGCGCCCGCAGGCTTTTTCAAAATTGACGGGAAGGTTCCTCATGACGTCATTGAGCCAGGTCGGCGTGTACCAGGCACTGTGCTTGAGGTCAGGGGCCATGTGCTGCAGGATCGCAGTGGCACGCTGTTTTGCCAGCAGTTTCGGCCGGTCATCCTTAAGGGCAGCCGTGACGCTTTCCTTCAGGGCAAGGCTCGGGGTTTGGCCATCCACATCAAGAATTTCGGAGAGTGAGTGCTTTAGATCGAGTCCTGAAGCCCCCAGCCACAGGGCATGGATGTGGGCGCGGATCAGATCTTCATTATTAAGGTCGATGCGCGGGGTTGATACCTGCCCGGACACCATAAGTTCCGGCCGATGGAAGAAATACTGATCGTGCGAATTCCCCTGGGCGCAGTACGTGATAACAAGAGCAGGCTGGCCTGAGCGTCCGGCACGGCCGCTCCGCTGGGCATAATTGGCTGCCGTTGGCGGCACGTTACGCATGCCAACAGCGTTGAGCTGTGATATATCCACGCCAAGTTCCATCGTGGGTGAACAGTACAGCACGGGAAGTTCAGCTTCGCGGAACAGTTTTTCCCGCTCTTCACGTACATCAGAGGGGACCTGGGCTGTGTGTTCCCGTGCCTGCATGGACAGCCCCCGGTTGGCGGTTTCTCTGTACAACTTTACAAAAAATGGGTTGGCAGGCGCTCTGTCCTCTTCCGCAGCGGGCTGGTGAATGCGGAAAGGATCGTGGTGAGCAAATAAGCCTGGGCCTGCTTTCCAAATCATTGCGGCCGCATTGACCTGGTATCCTGAGCCGGACTGTTGATCCCGGATGAGAGATGTCAGCAATCCTCCATGCGCCAGCGTTTTTATGAGGGCTGAAATAACGGCGGCTGTATCCTGCGTGCTAGAAAGCTTCAGCAGTTTCCTGAGTCTGCGGCCGAACTTGCTCCTCGGGGAAAGAAAAATGCCATTCCCCTCGTTCTTGGCTTTTGCGTGAGGGTAGGCAATATCAGAATACCAAAGCTTTTCGTTTTCATCCAGCTGCCAGGGAGCTGTAAGCTGCTGTCTGCTCTGTCTGATAAGCTTTTCCCGGTTATCCGGATCAAGGCAGTCAATGCTGATGGCGAGATGGCTGCGCAGAAAATCCAGCAGCAGTACGGATGCCTCCTTGCGGTTCTCGGGCGTGGCAGAGGCAAGCAGCTCGCAGTCCTTCCACATATCCTCCGCGTTGCAGATTTCATCAAGGGATTCATACTCAAATTTCAGCAGATCACACTGCTCCAGGTTGGGAGAAACGATACGCCATCCCCGCCTGAGATCGCTGTAAATAAGATATTCGAGCAGAGCCCGGAAGGCCTTGTCCACATTTTTTGCTGCGGCAAAACGAGCATCAGGCGTTTGTGAATACTCCTCAGAGGGAAATTTATGGTTGGGGTACGGTGCCCCAAGGGCATCGAAGACCTTCTGCGGCAGGACATCGAACATGAGCCCCTGGTCCCCTGCATGCTGCAGCGCGTTATACAGTGCAGAACGTATCAGGGTGACCATCACAAAATCGTTGAAATGCCCCGCCTGCAGTGAAGCATCCTGCCGGTTATCCGAAAAACAGAGGAATTTACGTGCCTTCTTCTCCAGTTCTGCCTGCCCGCGCAGGTGGTCGACCGTGGAGATGGAGAGAATGGTCATGGACGTACTGCGTCCTTCAGTTCCCAGTGTGCCAAGCTTGGCAAAGTCACTGACCCAGCCTTCATACGAAGTGCCACACGTTGGGCAGAAAGGGAAAGGTGCAGGCAGGAACCAGGCCGGGGTGCTTCCAGGAACACAGTCCTTCTGAGCACTGCCGTCAGGGGAGACATGCCACTCCTCGGGAAGTTTGTTCAGTGTGCTTTTAAGGAGGGTGAGTTTTCCGTTTTTTTCCTCGAGCCAGTCGTTTGGTACACTGCTCAGCTGCGTAGCCCTATCTGAAGGCCAGGGATTTTTGGCGGAAATATACAGGTAGCCCTGAATTTCTTTATCCTGGCCGGTATTATCGGAATTTATCGGCAGAAAGTGAACGGTCCCAGTGCCATCCTTGATGCGGGATACGGCGTAATATTCCTTGCCGCATTCGCGGCAGAATCTGAGCGGATAGAGAGGGGCATTCTCTCTGCCTGGTGCCAGTTTTTGTCCGAACAGCGTGATATACCGTGTTTTTTCCGATTCGAGCGTGGCATAGACGGTGTCACCCTTGCTCAGAAACTGGTGCAGCTTGAATGCAAAAACAGGTTTCCCGTTCTGGGGTTTGGTAATGTCCGCACCGATAAGCAGCGCTTCTTTCAATTTTTTTGTACACAGGTCAACGGGTTGTCCTGTGTCATCAGAAAGTTTCTTAGCCAGGCTTTTTTCGCCTTTGAGGGGGAGAGGCTTGCAGCGTACAAGGCGCCCGTTGTCCGCCGCGCTCTCTGTAATTCCCAGATTGTGCTCGATCCAGGCGGCAAGCGGGTGCTGGATGAATTTTTCATATTCTGTGGGCAGGGGGGAGCTGTCTGCAACAGCCTGAGCCAGAGGGCCCTGTTCAAAAGCTTTCGTTGGGGAGAAGTTTTCGCACCTCGTCTCGGACGTCAATGTCTCCGTGATAATGTTCTCCGGCTGGAATTCGTCGCCGAAAATTTTGGTGGCGAGCGCAGCGACTTCCTTCTGCTGTTCAGCGACTGTTCCGGGGCCAGCCAGTGTGGCTGAAGTGCCGATGCACTGGAAATCTGCCTGTGTTCCCACGTCTGTTAACGTGGTGCGGAGCCTCCGGATGAGCATGCTGACATCAGCGCCCTGGCGGCCGCGGTACGTGTGCAGTTCATCGAAGACAAGAAAGCGCAAATCCTTTGCGGCCTTGACCAGTTTTCTATCGAAAGGACGGGTGAGGATCAGTTCCAGCATGACATAGTTGGTAAGCAGGATGTCCGGCGGGTTGTTGCGGATATCCTGACGTTCCTCTTCATTTTCCTGCCCAGTATAGCGGCAGAAGCGAACGGGGCTTGGGGCACTGCCGAATTCAAGAAATTTTTTCAGTTCCAGCTGCTGGGAGTTGGCCAGAGCATTCATGGGATAGACTATGATGGCCTGAATTCCCTTACCTGTACCGTTTTTGAGGACATGATCCACGATGGGGATGATGTAGGAGAGGCTCTTGCCGGATCCTGTTCCCGTGGTGAGAACGTAATTTTCTTTTTTTTGTGCGGCCAGGATGGCATCGGTCTGATGTCGGTAAAGCTGCATGGGACGGCCGGCCGGATCTGTTTCCGTCTTGCCGATGCGGAAAATTTCGCTGCACTGCGGAGCAAGAATTTTCTTCTGCACCAGATCATCAACGCTCCCGCCCGAGGCGAAGGAAGGATTGAGCTGCAGCAGGGGTTCAGGCCAGAGAAGCCCCGAGGCAAATTTCGTGTCTACTTCCTCTTTAATGCGGGAGTCGCTGATGCTGATGAAACTCCCCGCGTAGTCTGCATAGTCATGAAGAACGATTTCGTCGCGTAAATCGAAGATATCCATGCAACGTCTCCCGCTTGAAAAAGGCTTTATAAAGTAGCGGTGTAGCACCTTCAACTCACTTTTGCCACAGAGGAGGCAGGCTCACAGTACTTCTTGCGGGATTTTTTGCGAAGCGGGCAGAAGAATTTTCCGGTGCACCTCCGGATTAGCCGCTTGTGGCTCAGTCAGGGAAACGCAGAATGCGGCAGGTTCACGAAACCCGCCGCATTCTGAAAATGATGATATATGTGAAAAAAACTATTCCAGCACGAGGAGCAGAGCCATCTTGAACCTGCCGACGGCCTTCACGGAGTGCCGCCCCGCCTTATCAAACTTGAAGGTCTCGCCGGCCCTGATGTGGTGTTCCTTTCCCTCGTAGCCGATGATGGCTTCGCCATCCAGCGCGAAGACAAGCGCTTCGCCGGGCGCGGCGTGCTCTGAGAGTCCGGTGCCCTCATCGAAACTCATGATGACAAACTTGAGGTTCTTTTCGTGGATAAGATCCATGTTGATGATTCTGCCTTCCTGGTAGGGCAGGAGATCCTTGAGCTTGAATACGTCGCCGGCCCTGAGAATCTGGTTCATAGTGGTCTCCTTTGGAAATCCTGTTTCCGTGTAAACGCATCCTGTATCCGTCTTCATACCCACAGGGACATTGGTGGGCGATATCAGGCTCTCCCCAGCGTTCACTCTCCGGGACATCCCGTCAGAAGTGAAAACGTCCATGCTTCCGGAATAAACGGTCAGGAGCTTATGATACGTGTATATTTCGGCGCTGATGCCTGTTCCTCCGGCCATGGAGAAAACAGAAAACGACTTCTCGTCATCCTGAAAAATCTGTTCCGAGATAGTACAGCCGGGCACCGGCTGATTTTCTTCCGCGATTCTGATGACTCTTCCTGCTTCTGTTCTCATGGCTTTCTCCAATCACGCTTTGCGCTGTTAGCTGGATTCTTCTTATGTGCGGGAGCTGTCACCACGCTGTCCTGTACTGCCCCACACCCCAAGGATAAGCACTTCTGCCGGGAGTACAGCCGGATTCATCTGTCTTTCCCCTGGGAGCGTGACTCACGTCACATCCACCCCATATCTTCCTGCGGCTTGTGGTCCGGAAATCATCGCTTTCCGATCCGGCAGGAAAGGGCAGGGGCGCAGCGTGGATCCCCGGTGGACTCATCCCTGCCTCCGGCTGCCCGGAGCTCAGGATGAGCGATGCCGGCATCACAGGTGAAGAACGGAAGAAGCACTTCCTGCCGTGAGGCAGAGTTCCCGATGGTAGCGTTACCCGGCTCTCCTGTCGGGTTCCGGTGAAGAGCGGGCTTTTTACCGCGAAAAATCCTGCCGTCAGGAGGGAATGCACTGCATGGCCGGGGCCGAAAAGTCTGATGCCGGGCTTCACTTTGGTTTAACGGATCCGGGGTAAACGCCAGGAGTATGAACGCCATGTTTTCCGCTATTTGAAGAGATGGAACTCTTCTCTGGTCAGCCCGCAGTCCAGAGCCCGGTACAGGTACCGCGCGGCTATGGAAGAGTAAGGTTTCCACTTCCTGCATTTCGCGTGGATGGCTTTCGGGCCCGTATCCCCGGTTTTGTAGAGCCATTTGTAGCTCTGCAGAAAAGCGACGTCCTCAAACGGCAGGATGTCCTGACGGTCGAGGACGAAGATGAGATACATCTTGGCTGTCCAATCGCCGATACCATGAAGGGACGAGAGTTTTGTCATAACGGCGTCATCAGGGAGGGCAGAAAGAGCCGCGGGGTCGAGCGTTCCATCCCTGACGGCTTCGGTCAGGCAGCGTATGGTCTGAACCTTTCTCCCGGATGATCCGATGCTTCTGATCTGGCTGTCGGAAAGCGCGCTGATCCTTTCCACTGTCACGGAACCGCCGCAGAGAGCTTCCAGTCTGGCATAGATTTTCGCGGCCGCCCTGGTCGAAATCATCTGTTCGATGACCTCATGCACAAGGAAAGCGTACCCGCCTTCATATGTTGTGTACGAGATGGGGCCGATCATCGAGAACAGTTTGGCGAAGCGCTTATCCTTCCGGCAGAGGTGCTGTATCGAAGCTGATCCGCTATCAAGAAAGACTGTTTTGCTCATGGCGCTGTCCTTTTACGGGGAAGGGGTTTCTGTCGGGCATATCTTCCACAATTCTGCCACAAAACAAAAGTCCTGTCCCCGCCGCGGCCCGCTAAGAAGGCGGTATCCTTTTATTCTGCGCGGCAGAGTATGAAGGCTTCCGGTTGAGGCGCTGTTCCGTATGGATGGAATGTTCCGGCCGCGAAACCGTCAGCGCGGCGCGTACATGATAATGGCCACGCCGGTGAGCGCGACGATGCCGCCAATGATGTCGAAGCGGTCAGGCTGCACATTGTCGATGAGCCAGCCCCAGAGAATGGAGAGCGCAATGAAAATTCCTCCGTACGCGGCGTAAACGCGCCCAAAGTTTCCTTCCGGCTGCAGAGTGGGGACGATGCCGTAAACGATGAGGATGGCGGCGCCGGAGAGACCGAAGAGCAGGCTGCGCCCTTCGCGGAGCCAGAGCCACATGAGGTAGCCGCCCCCGATTTCGCAGAGGCCGGCAAGCAGAAAATAGAGCAGCGATTTGACGATGAGCATGGACGGATTCCTGTACTGATGATCATTTTGGGCAAAGTGTAGATGAAATAATAAAAATAACAATATGGCATTCTGGAGAGCTGTTTTCCGCCGCTCTGCCAGATTTACCTGCGGGTTTTCCGGGGCAGCAGGAGGCAGCAGTTTTTCCCGGGATGTCGTTCACTGTGGAAAACGTACCCGATTCTCTCAGAAAATCCCCAAAAATGGCCGGCTGGCAGCACGAACTTCACGTATTTGACTCCCGTGCCGCCCCTTTTCTAAAAAACGGGCGCCTGGCGAGTCCTGTGCGTCTCTTCGGTCACCCGTAAAGGCTGACAGTGGAACGCTCCCCTCGGCAGGACTGCCGTTCCTGATGCCGCGTGGCATTCCGGCAGCGGTGAGGTAAAACAGATTCAGGGAGACAAAAATGAAAAAGATGCTGATAGTGTACTACTCGTGGTCCCATGGCAACACAAAGAGGATTGCGGAGTGTCTGGCGCAGGGAACAGGCGCGAAGTGCGTGTCCATTGATACAGTGGAGCCCTACAAGGGCACCTACGATGAGGTCGTGGAGCAGGGGCGGCTAGAAGTGCAAAAGGGATTCATGCCTGACATCAGGGAGATCGGTGTGAACATCAGTGACTTCGACCTCGTCGCCGTTGGTACCCCGACATGGTGGTTCACCATGGCTCCGGCTGTGCGCACCTTCCTGCACAGCCAGGACTGGCAGGGAAAGACAATCATCCCATTCATGACCAATGGCGGCTGGCCGGGGCATGTCATCAAAGACATGGAAAAGGCCTGCGCCGGAGCGCGCTGCGTTCTGCCCATGCAGGTGCAGTTTGACTCCACTGGCGGCAGCCGCATGGAGACGCCGCAGAAGGACGTCGACAGATGGGTGGATAAGGTCAGAAAAGTTTTGGACGGCGCTGACTGCTAATGGCTGGTTCCGGTGTCTGTGGACATCAGGGGTAATCTGCCTGGCTCATGCGCCGCACGTCGTTACGGCTGTCAGCGCGCTCTCCTGTATGCCCATACCGCTTTGCTCCGGGCTACTTTGCGGACTCCCGCCGGGCATGGCTTTGAGCCACTTTCGGAGCAGCAGACGGAATTTTTCCTTTTAGCTCCTGTCGTAAATGCCCGTAGAATTTCATAGGGTTCCACGTTTAGGATGAACTGAGCCATGGTGTTCTCCTTTCGGTTTTGGCGGTTTTGAGCAATCCAGACACCGAAGGCGTTCCCCTGGCTCAATTTTTTCCCGTGGGAATTGACACCACTATATAGACTCTACCAGAGATACTGTACTTGGAATGAAAATTCACCTCTCTCCTTCTTCATTCCGTGTATTTCTATAATTCATTCATAAGAAGAAAATCCCGAAGTTTGTAATGATAGACGGTACTGGTTGAATAGTCGATATCATCGTTTGTGATAATGATCTTTTTCACTGTGTTATCAATGTCTGCAAATGCGGAGAACTCTCTGTCGTAGGCTTTGTCTTCTGCTACACTATATGCAACCTGTACCAGGTACTGCTTACCGTCTCTGACAGCTCTGAAATCGATCTCCCGGCCTTTATTGCTGTATACACTCACTTCATACCCCAGATAGAGCAATTCATTCAAAACGATATTTTCCAGATTGTGTGTAAGGTCGTACCGGCTTCCTGATATTCGGATGCTGTTCAGAGAAACATCTTCATCATAAAGCTTATAGTAGTAATTGAGTTTTGCCTTGGCCTTAGGAGAGTAAAGGGGGATTCCTTCGATGACATATGCCTCTTTCAGATATCCGAGATACTTGATTACCGTCGGGACGGAAATAGAAATATTCTGCCCCTTCATATAATCTGAAATGGATCTTGCACTGAAAATCCTGGCATTGGAGACAAGAGTGTAATCGGCAATTCGCTCAAATACATCTTTTTTTCGAATATTGTATCGGTTTTCCAGATCGTTGTAGATGATGGTGTTGTTCAAGTCGTTCAGGTAGCGTCTCATGGATTCTTCATCCTGCAGCTCCAACGCAGCCGGGAATCCGCCCCAGACCAGGTAATCAATGAGCTCAAAACGGCGGCCCAGCTGGTCAGCATATTCTTTGGCCTCCCGGTATACGAAAGGCCTTATGCGGAAGGAAACGTAGCGTCCTGACAGTTCTTTCGTAAATTCACGGGAAAGCAGTTTGGAATTGCTCCCCGTTATGAATAAAGACGCGTTATAGAGCCTGAGCGTCCTTGCGGCTTCGTTCCAACCTTCGACGTTTTGGACTTCGTCCAGAAAAACGTAGAGTTTTTCTTTGGACAGATAAGCATTCACATAGGAAATGAGGGCGTCCGCATCCGGAATATTTGCCCGGACAGGCCTCTGGTCAAAGTCCAAGAAAAGGCACTTTTTTCCGGCGGCTTCAAGCTCATTCAATACCTGCTTTAAAATGACGGATTTCCCGCACCGGCGTATACCGGTAATGATTTTGATCAGGTCGCTTTCGTAAAAAGGTCTGATCTGTTTCAGGTAGTGCTCTCTGATAATCACAGAATCGTCTCCTGACTGTTGAAATAATTGAGGATATCATCAGCCTGTCCACAGATGTTTATATATGATGGCATCATCATACTTTAAGATTTTGCGAAAATAAACAATATCTTAAAATATAAATTAAACATATGAAAATGTGTCGGTGACATGTGAGTTTTCATTTCAGGTGCAGGGGGTTGGTGTAAACACTCTGACATGGCTCAGCAATTTGATGAGCCATATCAGTGCGGTGTTCCCTGAAAATTTCAGGGGTCGCCTAGGGAAGGAGTTTTTCTTTCTGTGCGGGAAAAGTTCGGTGTCTACAGGGGGAAATAGAATGTCACCATATATGTATTTTCTTATTGTACTTTAAGGTTTTGCTGAAACCGATAATATCTTAAAATACAAATTAAATATGTGAGTAGAGGTCGTTGATACCTTAGGAGCTTATAAAGACACCTGCGGCGAAGCCGCGGAGCAGGGGCGTCTTTAGAGGCAGGAAGGTCTCATGCGACATCAGGGAGAGCGGTGTGAACGTCAAATGCTCCGGCCCCGTCGCCGCTGGCGCCCTGGCCTGGATATTCACAATGGCTCCTGCGGTGTGCACCTTCCTGCACAGCCGTGACTGACAGGAAAAGGCGGTCATTCCCTTCATGACTAATGGCGGCTGGCCGGGGCATGTCATCAAAGACATGGAAAAGGCGTGCGCCAGAGCGCGCTGCGTTCTGCCTATGCAGGTACAGTTTGACTCCACTGGCGGTAGCCGCATGGAGACGCCGCAGAAGGACGTCGACAGATGGGTGGATAAGGTCAGAAAAATTTTGGACGGCGCTGACTGCTAATGGTTGGTTCCGAGGTCTAGGGATACTAGGGGGAATCTGCCTGGCTCATGCGCCGCACGTTATAACGGCTGTCAGTGCGCTCCCCCTGTACGCCCATACCGCCTTGCTCCGGGCTGCTTTGCGGACTCCCCGTCGGGTATGGCTTTGAGCCCCTTTCGGAGCAGAAGACGGAATCCCTCATTTTTAGCCCCTGTCGTAAATGCCCGTAGAATTTCATCGATTTCTAAGTTAAGTATGACCTGAGCCATGGTGTTCTCCTTTCGGTTTTGGTGGTTCTGCAATTCCAAACATACCGAAGGCGTTCCCGTGGCTCAATTTTTTAGCCATGGGAATTTACACCGCTATATGGACTCTGCCCAGCATGCGCTGACCGGCTTCAGCGCATGCTCCGATCGCACGGAATAAGCATCAATGGAATTAATAAAAATGTTCACTTATGTATATATAATTATATAATACTATTTTAAGATTTTGCATAAACTAGCAAAATCTTTAAATATAATTTAAACATATGGGGCACATGAGGATATCCTGAGGTTAAAAACCATGGCATCCATATTTGGTGTTTTTTGGTGAATATGAAAAACATGTCTGAATAACAGCTCGTTAACGCAATAATTCATTCATGCCGGGCAATTTTCTCCAAAACTGAAAAAGGGAAGAGGCTGGTGCGTATCTTCGTTTTTCCGCAAAGTCTGATAAGGGAACGCTTCCTGTCAGGAATGCCGTTTCTGATGCCGCGCGGCATCCCGGCAGCGGGAAACACAGATTCAGGGAAACAAAAATGAAAAAGATGCTGTGTAGTGCACTACCCGTGACCCAACAGCAACACAAAGCGGATCGCGGAATGCCTGGCGCAGGTAGCTGGCGTGAAGTGCGTGTCCATTAATACTGTGAAACCATACAAGGGGACCTGCGGCGAAGCCGCGGAGCAGGGGCTCCTTTAGATGCAGGAAGGCCTCATGCATGGACATCAGGGAGATCGGTGTGAACGTCAGAGGCTTCGGCTCCGCCGCCGCTGGCGCCCCGGCCTGGATGTTCCAAAGTCTCCGGCGGTGTGCACCTTTCTGCACAGACGGGACTGGCAGGGAAAAACGGCCATCCCTTTCATGACTAATGGCGGCTGGCCGGGGCGTGGGAGATACTGCAGAGGGACGCCGACATCTGTAGGAATGAAGTCAGAAAAGTGTTAGGCGGCGCTGGCTGCTGATGGCTGGGAACGGCATGTGACCGACAGTTTCTCCCCGCTTGCTTTTACCCGTCCGAATGGAATACCGTCATTCCAAAGGACCGGATCTTCCAACAGCCGGAGCCGCAAACGAGAAGGAGGTCTCCCGTGACCCAGGACGAAAGGCGCGTGTATCTTCTGAAAAGTCTGCTCAGTGAGAAAGAGGAATACGAAAAGCTCACGATCCCCGAAAGCGTTCTCGGACAGAAACGGCTTCTGCGCGCTCTCTTTAACGTTCGCGCCCCTGCGCCGGTATCTCAGGAATTCCTGGATGTGCAGGACGCCTATCTGAAAGAGGCGACGGCAGAAAAGGGTGTCACCGACTACCATACGCTCACTCCTGTACGGAAGGGCATCTGGATCTGGCAGGGTGACATCACGACACTGGCCTGCGGCGCCATCGTCAATGCCGCCAACTCGCAGATGCTCGGCTGCTTTAACCCGGGCCATGGCTGCATCGATAACATAATCCACACGTACGCGGGTGTTGAGCTGCGTCTCAGGATGAATGACATCATGCGGGAGCAGGGCCATGAGGAACCGGTGGGCAGAGCTAAAATTACGCCAGCCTACAATCTGCCCTGCAGGTATGTCCTGCACACGGTGGGGCCCTGTCTGGAGAGTCTGCCCACGAAACAGGATGAGGAACTTCTTGCGGACTGCTACCGCTCCTGTCTCAGCCTGGCTGCAGAGAACGGGGTGGACAGCGTGGCCTTCTGCTGTATTTCCACAGGTGTTTTCCATTTCCCCAACAGACGGGCTGCGGAGATCGCCATACGCGAGGTGTTGAACTACAGAAAAGGAGCAAAGAAACCCATGGATATTATTTTTAACGTCTTCAAAGATATGGACTATGCCATTTACCAGGAACTGCTCGGCTGATGCCGCCCGCCTGGCGGAGCGTGTCAGCGAAGCGGAATGCCGTTGCTTCCAGAAGGCAGGCTTTGCGAAGGAGCGCCTCTTCTGCACGCAGGGAGGGGCGGACTTTCCAGTGCCGTCTGCTCTGCAGGGAGGAGACTTGCGACAATGAGGACGCGGTGAGGGAAATCCATCTGAATTCGTGCCTCACTGCCTCCACTGCGGCCGCCCCATGACCATGTTTACAGCATTATATGGACACTGCCCGCAAACATAGAGTAGGCCGGATTTTATGGAGGAGGGATAAATTTTGAAACAGTTTATAGTCGATGCTTTTACAGATACGCTTTTCAAAGGAAATCAGGCTGCAGTATGCGTGATGGATAAATGGATCCCTGATGAACTGATGCAGAATATTGCAGCAGAAAACCGTTTTTCTGAAACTGCGTTTACTGTGAAGGAGGGAAGGATCTATCATCTTCGCTGGTTCACTCCAGGTGGAGAAATTGATTTCTGCGGGCATGCAACACTGGGTACATCTTATGTGCTGCTTACTTTTTATGAGAAAGAGGCGGAAGAAATCGATTTTAAGACGCAGGTCGGGATACTCAAAGTTCAAAGAGATGGAGACACATTTGTCATGAACTTTCCTGCCTATCATTGTCAGCCTGTAGCTGTTACGGACGATATGAAGGAGGCAATCGGAGCAGACATTACAGAGGCGTATCTGGATCGCGATTTGCTGCTGGTGCTGCAGGACGCCAATACGGTTATCAATCTGAAACCGGATCAAAGCAAGGTAAAGAACCTTGACGGACTGCTTGTTGCCGTAACGGCAAAGGGTAATGATTGTGACTGCGTTTCCCGCGTTTTTGCGCCCAGGGTGGGAGTGGAGGAAGATCCTGTAACAGGAAGCACTCATTGCATGATTACGCCATACTGGTGCAAGAAGCTGGGAAAAAATCATCTGAGCTGTTTCCAGGCATCAGCAAGAACCGGAAAACTCTACACGGGTATTGACGGAGATCGCGTGACAATTGCCGGAAAGGCCGTACTTTATTCTGTTGGTGAAATTCTTCCGGAAGGGATAAATTCCAGTTTGCCGAACGCAAATGGATAACTATTGTTGACAGGGGAGCGCGGCCGACGTTTTGGAGAGTCTGCCCACAAAAAAGGATGAGGAACTGTCTGTGGGCTGCTACCGCTCCTGTCTCAGTCTGGCTGCTGGGAATAGTGTGACAGCGTGGCCTTCTGCTGTATTTCCACAGGCGTTTTCCATTGCCTCAACAGACAGGCTGCGGAGAGCGCCATACGCGAGGTTATGAATTACAGAAAAGGCGAGAAGAAACCCATGGATATTATTTTTAACGTCTTCAAGGATATGGACTATGCCATTTACCAGGAACTGCTCGGCTGATGCCGCCCGCCTGGCGGAGCGCGTCAGCGAAGCGGAATGTGTTGTCGTGGGGGCCGGAGCCGGCCTCTCCACAGCGGCGGGATTTACGTACGATGGCGGGCGCTTCAGGCAGTACTTCTCTGATTTTGAAAAGAAGTACGGCTTCCACGATATGTACTCGGGAAGTTTTTATCCGTTCCCCACAGCCGAGGAACGGTGGGCATATATGAGCCGGATGATCTGGGTGAACCGCTATCAGTCCCCGCCGAAGCCTGTTTACGAAGAACTCTATAATCTGGTGAAGGATAAGGACTACTTTGTTCTGACCACCAATGTCGACCACTGCTTCCAGAAGGGCGGCTTCGCGAAGGAGCGCCTTTTCTATACGCAGGGGGATTTCGGACTTTTCCAGTGCAGTCTGCCCTGCCGCCAGGAAACTTTCGACAATGAAGACGCGGTCAGGGAAATGCTGAGGACGCAGAAGGATATGCGTATTCCTTCTGAACTCGTGCCTCACTGCCCCCACTGCGGCCGCCCCATGACCATGAATCTGAGAGCCGACGGCACGTTTGCCGAGGACGAAGGCTGGCACAGGGCGCAGGAGCGCTACCATAGTTTTCTGCAGACGAGAGAGGGAAAACGTGTGCTCTTCCTTGAGCTCGGAGTGGGGTATAACACGCCGGTGATCATCAAGTTTCCGTTCTGGCAGGCAGTGAAGGAGAATCCCCGCGCCTTCTATGCCTGTGTCAACATGGGAGAGGCATACTGTCCGCAGGAGATTGCACAAAGGTCAGTGTGTATTGATGGTGATATCGGAGAAGTGCTGCAGAATCTATTTTAGAAAAAGGGGCCAGTGATCCCAAAAGCTAAAAGAGAGAAAGCGATGCTTATGGCGGAATCCTTGCCCCTGGGAAACTGATAGCCAGGAGCATTATGTCCTGACAGGCTTCAGCTGGGCTGAGTCCTCCGCTCTGGGACAGACAGGGGGCGCCTCCGCCGGCAGGAGGGTTGGCCGCCTGTCAGAACTGTGCATTCGGGCAGCGCCCGCCACAGCTTCAGGCAGCAGCTCCTGTGAAAGATGCGGAGAAGAGGGGGCCGCTGGGAGAAAGCGGCTGATGGGTACGGGCAGACCGGTGCGGTCCCCGGACCGCACCAGGAAAACTCTTTCCATGCGTCTGCCGCTCCCAGAGGATGTTGTCCGGTATTTTTGGATAATAGTAAAAAACGCCTGTTAAGTCGACGCAAAACATCTTTTTTTATTTTTAAAAACAGCGGGAAACGTCGTTTTTTCTGAAAACAGCACAGATGAGCACCTGGGGCTTCACCAGTCTCAGAAGTATGCCCGTAGCAGCTGTCTCTGTAACAGAGTCTCCGGGTGTATTCCGTTTTTCGGAATACAGTAGACAACACTATGCCGGGGGAGTGTGTATTTTTCCCGGAGGTGACGTTTCTTATAAAAACAGGCGCGCGGACTAGCCGCAATGAACAATGGTATGGATACGCTTCTGAATCTGTTCTTCCGTGGTGAGCCCCTCGAAAAGATCCCTGGTGGGGTAAAGCTGGCGGAGGCCGCTTATGCATTCGGGACGGACCGTAGCCAGAGATGCGAGGGAAGAGCTCGGCATACCGATGCCGAGGGCTGGGCCCGGAAGTTCCCAGTAGACGATTTTGACGTTCCTGTATCCGGGATACGCGAAGAAGGCGGTGAAGAAAGCGCCGGGATCAGAACGGATGGTTTCTGAAAGAGAAACCTTCCTGTCGGCTTCTCTGCCGACGAGGGACAGAAGCTCGGCCTGAGCACCCACCTGCAGGCGCTTGATGTTGACCACCTGCTGCTGGAGGGGATCGTCGCTGTCCATGAGCTGGGTCAGCGTACTGCCTGCTGGCAGAGTGATGGTGACATCGGCCTCGCTGACGCTGAATCCCGGCCTGCGTGTCCTGGCGCTGTGGAGTTTTGCCGCGCCAATGACCTGCGTGATGCTGCGGTGGCCATGCACGCCGGTGAAGAAGCCCGGGGTGAAGAAACGGTCGTCCGCATCCCGGATGCTCATGACGGACGGCTGTTCTGCCGGTAAGAGCGTATTCCATGTGCTGAGAGTGATGAGAACGTCTTCATACCCCTCCGCGTTCTCAATCCGCTCCCTGGTTTTACGGATAGTAGCCATAGGCATCAATCCTTTCTCTCAGATCTTCTTGGTCTTCTCCTGAACCTGGCTGCCGCTACGCGGGCTCTGGCGCGGGGCTGTGCGGGATGTGCCGCCGGTTCCCCGTCAGCGCTGTCAGAATTCAGGGGGACATTGTTTGCCGCGACCCCTTCTGCCGTTTCGGCCGGCTGTTTCTGTTCCTGCCGGACGGCTTTATGGGAGGCAGAGGACTTCTTTTTCGCTTTTGTGGATTGCTCCGCAGCGGGCTTCTCCCCGTCCGAGGGAGAGCCGGCCTGTGCTGTTTCAGCATCTTCGGAGAACGCCCCGCTGACCGACTTCGCGGCCTGAAGCGCCTCGCGGTCCTTGCGGCTGCGCGGCAGTCCGAAATTTTCGCGGCGGTAGCTGTCATCGCGCCAGGACTTGCGCCTGACGACCTCGAGCAGGGAGCTGAAGCCCCTGGCTACCGCTTCGTCGTTGACCATATCGATGTACTGGAGGAAGCCCGTACGCCCGTAGCGGCGGATAATGGCCTCAATGAGGTAGGCCAGCTTGCGCGCGGAATCGCCGGGCAGAGCTTTGCCGAGGCGGTACTGGGTGCCTGCCTGCGGCGTGGTGCCGAGGAGCATGAGCAGCTTGTTCTTGCCGCGCACCAGGGTCAGGAAAAGCTCCTGACGCCAGTCTCCCTTGGGCAGGGGCTTCTTTTCGAAAAATTCATGAAGAATCCACACGTAGAGGCGGTCGATAAACGGCAGAAGATCCGGCATATCCGGAGTCATGGGCTGCACGTTCCAGGCGCTCACGCAACGGGCCGCGAGGGGCAGGGTCGGCGCCTTGCACTGGAAGCTGGTGTGGGATTTGCCGTTCAGGAGCCAGGTCCAGTCAGCTCCGCTCCATGTGGTGGTGCCGCGCATGCCCTTCACATCCGCCACGGTCTGATAGGTAACCGTGTGGGTGACGCTGCCGTTTTCTCCTTCCTCGTCATGGGCCATCTGCGCGGGTTCGTAAATGCTCTGGAATGTGGAATGAACCATCTCGCCGACACCGAAGAAGAGCCAGTCAAGATTGTAGTCAAACGTGGACGTGAGCCACTCCAGGGAACGGCGCGAAAGATTTTTTGCGGCGCTTTCCTTCACCAGACGGGCCAGACAGGAGCCGAAGGACTCGCGATCCATGCGCGTCTCGGGGCGGCTACTTCTTTTTCCCCGCAGGGGGGATATGCCGAGATCGCTGAGATCGCCATTGAGCCAGCGTTCCTCCTGTTCGTAAACGGGGCCTTTTTCCTCGGCCTCAAATTCGTAGATGCCCCTCCTGCCGTAATCTGCGAGATCCTGAATAAGACGAAGGAAGCGATCCGCGAATATGGAATCAATAACTGAATCCAGGTCTTTCAGTTTCAGGGGCAAATCAGGAAGGGGCACTTCTTCCCCTGTGCGGAAAAGAGAATCGGCGGAAAGATGTTTGTTTTTTCTGAGGCACCGCGCGACAAAATCACGCAGGGTCGTATAATTACGATTATCTGTGCTTTCGTTTTCCATCTCAATCTCCCAACCGCTCGTTCTCTGTATGTGAGAGCTGGCATGCCGTAAAATCAAATATTAGTAAAATACTTTCCTTCCGCGTTACATGGCATGTTTAAAAAAATTTCGCAAGAGCCAAAAGGGGCTTATTTTCAAAAAAATTCAATTTCCCGGGTTGCGTAGCTTTTCTATTATGCCCATTCCGGTAAAAAACAAGCCCTTTTGGGCCCGCAGGATGCACGAATGCATCTCGGGGGATCCGAACAGGCAAAAAATAACAACAATACGGATTTTACTGTCAGGATCCCGGCTGCCGGAGCCGCCGTGCGGAGCGGCACCGGCACGCTGCGCCTTCAGGGACGCGTACCGCCTGTCACGCATCAGAAAAAAAAGCAATGTGTGGCATTTTCTGGCCGCAGCGTTCTCCGGATTTGGGAATGATTTTTTTGAGGAGTTTACGGATGGAAAATCTAAGATGCCCGGATAACAGAGTGGATTTGCGTAAACTGAAAAAGAATTTCAAAGATATTCGAAAATGTATCTGTTAACAAAGATAGAGTAAATAATGAATTGATGCTCCTTTTCCTCTGAGTCTGATTTGAAAAGGCATGAAGTGTTTTTCTGATATGTTTGTTAAAAAGGCTGAGTGGATCCGTCTGCTGCCAGTGCGTCCGCAGTTTTGTCCCGGGAAGGACCGGAGAAAAGCAGTCCGGAAAACGGAATAGTCTTCAGTCCCCACGGCTGGTTCCCGGCGGGAGGTGTTCCCCCCGCCGGAATTTATTATCAGGCGAAAGCCCTGTCTGCCCATTCCGGGTCTTTCAGGAGTGCCCTGCCCACGCCGATGAGGTCGGCTTTGCCTTCCCCAATGAGGCGGTCCGCGTCAGCGATGTCCTTTACGCCGCCCGTGAGCAGAACAGGGACGGAGACTTCCTTTCTGACGGCTTCGGAGAGGTCGCCGAAATAGCCGGGAAAGTTCATGCCCCTGCGCATATACCGGCACATGCCGCCTGTGAGGCTCAGGTAATCGAGTCCGTCCTTTTCAAGGACCCGGCAGGCGTTCACGGCGTCTTCAATCGTGGCCCCGCCTTCCATGTAATCGCAGCCTCCGAGGCGGAGTCCGACCATATAGGAAGATCCGGTTTTTTCCCTGACCGCGTGGATAACCTCGCGGATGATCCGGATCCTGTTCATGAGCTCCCCGCCGTATTCGTCCGTTCTTTTGTTGGTGAGCGGCGAATAGAACTGATCCAGCAGGTAGCCGTGCGCCGCGTGGATCTCCACGCCGTCATAGCCTGCTTTTTCTGCGCGTCCCGCAGCAGCCGCGAAAAGACCCGGCAGGGCGTGAATTTCGTCGGCCGTCATCGCGCGGACCCCCTCCGCGTCCTCCTGCGAACCCGCCGGCCTGATGGCGCTCGGGCCAGCGGGATCCATGCCCGTCACTTCCCTCAGCGCCGCTGTTCCGGCGTGATTCAGCTGGGCCACGGCGAGAGAGCCGCTCTGATGCAGGCAGGCAGTGAGCTTTTTCAGACCGTCAGTCATGGTGTCAGAGGCGATGGAAATCTGCCTTTCCCTGGCTTTGCCCTGCTGGGTAATGAAAAAATGTTCCGTTGTGATGATGCCGATGTGTCCGCCTCTGGCTCTGGCTGCATAGTAGTCCAGGTTTTCCTGGCTGACTTCCCCGTTCTCCCCGGCCATGTAGGTCGCCATGGGAGGCATGACTATCCGGTTTTTCGCCGTTACTCCGGCTATCCGGATGGGCTGGCTGACGTATTTCATGGTTACCTCCAGTTGACAGGCTTTTTCCGCCGGACGGTCTGCACGCCCCGGAGCGGCATACCCTGCCGCTCCGCCATAAACGAAAAGGCGGACGCCCAAAGGACGTCCGTCTCGCAATACAGAACCGTTACGCGGCTCTGTTTCGTTCAGGAGCTTTAAAATTCACTCAGCGTCTTTTTGACCGGCGGTGACTGCGGGAAGCTTTGGATGAGCGGGTACGGCTGGCGCTGTGTTTGACAGACCTTCCGTGACCGCGCCGCACGCTCTGACGGCTGGGGCGGTCCATGTCCTCAAGCTCGGCGACTTCGGTCATGGCCCGGTTGCTGCCTGTCATAATGATGCGTCTCGCGCCGATGAAATTATTGCGGAAAAATGCGGAATCGCAGGACTCAACGCGGACGCGGGAATTGGTGCGGGGTGCATGGATAAAGCGGCCGTCACCGATATAGATGCCCGTATGATATCCTCCGCCGCTGCGCCGGAAGGCGACGATGTCGCCTGCGCGCATTTTGCTGACATCCATGATGCGGTATCCCATGAGGGACTGTTCCCGCGCCGTACGGGGAAGGTTGATTCCCACAGATTTGTACGTCCATCGTACGAGGCCGGAACAGTCAAATCCGGCAAGGGATTCGCCGCCGAAAACGTAGGGAGTGCCCACAGCCCTGTGGGCGCGCCGCACCAGGCTGTGCTGATTCTTTTCAGCGTGATTCTGTGCGGAGATATGATGCTTGGAGGAATACTCGTCGTTCTTCGCCTTGTGCGTGAAGCCGCACGAGAGAAAACAGACGAGCAGAAGCGTGAGCATTTTAAAGGGTATTCGCATATACTTCCCTTTGTTTTTGCCCGGCCCCGGGGGAATGAGGGGAGAAAAATGAAGAGACCGGCTGGTTGACGGGAAGAGTTCCGCGCGGACAGAACCCATGCATCAGTGCGATGCAGCCGGAGTGCGGCCGGACGCTTGGCGCCATGGCCCGGTTCCGGAACCCGTAAGGGAGCTGCGGAATGAACAAACACAACAGTGCCTGCCACACCGTAGGTGACTGAGTATAGGCGGACTATTTAAAAACGGTCAAGACTTTCTCTGAACGGTTGAAAAATCTTTACCCTTTTTACAAAAACGGAACAAATTTTTTAGAACGGTTAAAATTTTTGTTCGCACAAAACCGCTCTTCCTGACGCAAAAGCATCATTTTCCTTCCTGAATTCCTGAACCTGGAACCGAAAGGCGGCGTTTTCTCTGTCTGTTTCTGCCTGCGGCGGATATGTTTTTCCCGGTTCCGGTATAGTCCCGCCAGGTCCTGTGGGCAGCTTTCCCCGGCAACGCGCAGCATCCTGAGCAGATCGTTTTCATAGGAAAGGGATAACTTCGCTGCCGGCACTTTGGAAACAAAAAAGGGAAGCCCGGTGAGAAACGGGCTCCCCTGTGAAAATACGCTGAATCTCTGGAGATAAAAACCTTAGATATGGTAACGCCAGATGTACCATCCTGCAGCGGCGGCAAGGCCGAGCAGAGTCAGAATGAGGATGATGGATGAGGCGCGCATGCAGCGTATGGAGAGACCGAGTTCGGAAAGGAAATTGCCGAAGGTGCGGTTTTTGCCGAAGCGCAGGACCGGGGCGTATTCCGGATTCACGGGAATGGGATCCCTGAAAGCTGTGTGCAGGATTTTCGTAGCCAGGGGCACTGTCGTGTCAAACTGGCCAAAACTGATATGGCCCGCGTCATCGGAAAGGGATATGTCAGTGGTACGCACGCCGAGGGCTCCGGAAAGGCCGTCGAACTTCAGCCAGGCCCGGATGCCGTCAGGGTCGATTTTCATTTTCGTTATCCGGCAGCCGTACTCCTCAAGCCGCAGGTTGCAGGCTGGCATGAGGGACTTCCGTGCGGTGATTTCCCTGAGGGTGGCAAACATCACTTCCTCCCTTTCTGTGTATTGATGAGGCCGAGCCAGCGGGCGCTGCGCAGCACTGCGGCCGTTTTCCCATCGGCGACGGAGACAGGTCCGTTCTCCACGGCAAGGAGTTCGAGCCCTCTGGCGACGGCGGGAACTGTGCTGGCAAAGTCGCTGAAGGAGAGCGTTCTCCCATCAGGGCTCATTATGACGGTGCCGACAGAAACGGGCACGATCTCACGGATACCCGAGATCTTCATCCCAAGCGCCAGCGTGCCATCCCTGAATTCGATACTCCTCACCTTGCCGTAATGCCGGAAGGTCTGATTCAGCAGCTCCTCAAGGGCGGGAAGGGCGGCTTTGTTGGTGAGGCCGTTGGCGGCCATGGAACCGAGCGCGTGGCTCATGTCCGCGAGATCAGCGGCGCCATGGCTGATGCCCCTGGCCAGCCGTCCTATGGCCTGGACGCCCCTGTTGCCGGACTGATAGGGATCAGCCGGTTTCCTGCGGAGTTTCTCCTGAAGAGACCCCATCCGGCCGAGCACGCCTCTCACATTCTCCCGTACGGTCTCGCCGGAAGGAATGCGTTCAGCGGCCTCCCTGATGTCCTCTTCAGCCCTGTCCGCGGCGTTCCTGATCCTGTTCCCCGCCGCTGCGGCAGATTTTCTGATCTCTTCCGCCGGATGGATTTTTTCTCTGAGAGAACGGAACCTGCCTCTGAGGAAACCGGCTCCTTCTCTGGCTTTTTCGGCGAAATTGATGTCCGCCGCGTCTCCGGCCTTTTTCTTCAGCCCCTCCGCGGCGGAAGAGAGTTTTTCTCTCGCGTCCCGGACGGCTCCCTTCATGGCACCGGCGACGGCCTCCCTGTCGGGAAGCCTGTCAGCCACGGCTCCCAGTTCTTCCTTCACGATGCTGCCGGCTTTCCCGGCTGTATATCCCACAACCTCGCGTACAGGTTTCAGATGCTTCGCCCTGCCGCTGACGCGGTTCTTCAGACGGCCGAAAAAGCCTGGCGCGGCTTCCTTTCCTGAGTCGGAGGATTCAGGCTTCTCCTCCGGCGCGGTTTCTGCTGCCTGGTTACCGCCTGCGGTTTCTTCGTCCGGCTGAGCGGATTCGGAAGGCGCTGCTTCAGCTACGGTTTCTGCCGCGTCCTGCGTTGAAACGGCTTCTTCCTCCGGCTGAACGGATTCGGAACGCGCTGTTTCAGCCACGGTTTCTGCCGCGTCCTGCGTTGAAACGGTTTTTTCCTCCGGCTGAGCGGATTCGGCCGGTGCTGCTTCAGCCACGGTTTCTGCCGCGTCCTGCGTTGAAACGGTTTTTTCCTCCGGCTGAGCGGATTCGGCCGGTGCTGCTTCAGCCACGGTTTCTGCCGCGTCCTGCGTCGGGGCGGCTTCTTCTTCCGGCTGAGCGGATTCGGCCGGTGCTGCTTCAGCCACGGTTTCGGCCGCGTCCTGCGTCGGGGCGGCTTCTTCTTCCGGCTGAGCGGATTCGGAAGGTACTGCCTCAGCCACGGTTTCTGCCGCGTCCTGTGTTGAAACGGCTTCTTCCTCCGGCTGAGCGGATTCGGAAGGCACTGCCTCGGCCACGGTTTCGGCCGAGTTCTGCGTTGAGGCGGCTTTTTCCTCCGGCTGAGCGGATTCGGAAAGCACAGTCTCAGCAGCGGTTTCCGCCGTGCCCTGCGTTGAAACGGCTTCTTCCTCAGGCTGTACGGATTCGGCCGGTGTCACCTCAGACACAGGCTCTGCTATGGGCTCCGGCGCGGTTTGATCCTGCGCCTTGCCGGAGGAAACGTTGTTCGAGGGCTGCTCTGTTATGAGAAGCGAATCCGCCTCGATGACATCGCTTCCCGGAGTCTGCCCGGGGGCAGCTGTCCCGTCCTTTGCCGGGGACGACGTAACCTCAGATTTCCCGAGAAGCCAGATGTCCTCGGCGCTGGGACCGGAACTCTGTTCGTCCTGCTTTTTATTTTGAAATTTTTTCAGCAGCGGAATGCGGCCTTCCACATTGCGCAGGCCCTCTCTGGCCTTGTCAGCGACGGTTCTGCAGGCTGCCGCCACCTTCCTGTTTTCGCGGATTCTTTCAGCTGCCGCGGAGACAGATGAGGCGCCCTCCTTAAGGAGCTGGCCTGCCTTCTGTGCCGCCGCGCTGACGTCTTCACCGTGGGGAATCTTCTTCGTGACGGCCTGCCAGCCGTACTTCAGCGGATTGGCCACCCATTTCAGACGGCCGAGCTCGGCTTCCTGCTGTTCAGCCGTGGGCTGTCCCCCTTCAGGGGCGGCTCCTTTCTCCACGTTCCTCCCCGTCTCCGCGGACTGCGTGGTCCTGTCAGCAGAAGTGCCGGGCGTTCCGGGAACGTCCTTTTCCTCAGGCCGGCTTTTCTTCCTTTTTATATAGAGGATATCCCTGAGTTCATCGACGCGCTCTCTGAGAGAAGGACCGCTCTGCTCCTCCCCGTTCTTCGCGCCAGCAGAGCGGATTTTGCCGGATACAGCCCTGAATCCCTCCCTGGCTTTCTCGCCTGCCCGGCTGAAAGCTTCAGAAAAGTCTTCCCTGCGGGGCAGGTTGGCCGCGAGGATTCCAGCCTGTTTCTTCAGAAACGACCCGGCCCGGTCCATTTTTTCTTCAACTTTTTCTTTGGGCGGCATTTTGTCGGAGAGGGCGTCCCAGCCGCTCTTCAGCGGATTGGCTACCCATTTCATACGGCCTGTGATTTCCCCGTCCTTCTGCTCAGTGCCGGCTTCGGGCTGAGTGGCCGTTTTTTCTTCCGGTGCTGCGCCGGGAGCGGCGCTCTGGGCTGATGCAGGGCTCTCAGGCTCTCCGGGTTTTCTGCCTGTGAAGGGGAAATGCGGCATATGGAAACGCCCGGACGTGCTTTTCGTTCCCGCCGTTCCCTGTTCCGCGTCTGCGTCAGCCGCTCCCGCGTTTTCCTTATGTATTCCTTTCACGTGCAGGGAAGTAAGCTTCTCCCTGAGGGGTGCGGCTTTCCCGCGCACGTCTCCGGCAGCCTCACGCAGCTTTTTCGATGCCGAAGAGAGTTTTTCGCGAAATGAAATTCCCAAGACTGTACTCCTTGGTATTGGCACTCGCGGCGGACGCCGGAAACAGATTCCCGGCGTCCGCCGCGTAACAGAAATGTATGTTTTTTTCCCGGCATTGCCACGTCTTTTGGTAGGAAAAGGAAAAATTTTCCGAAAAATTTTCCTCCTTCTCCGAACATCGCGATGCACGTTGTGCTGACGGTATTGCGACTGTGCATCCTAATGGCTTTATGGCCGGAAGCGGTGCCGCAGTTCATGAGCGGGTGAGGCGGGGCACAGAATCAGGAATTTCAGATGGCAGGCGTCCGTCCGTTCTGTTATCTCTACTGATGCATGTATCTTCTTCCGTGGCTGCGCCTTCATCCAGAAGCCTCAGGTTCATGATGTCCTTTTCCTTTCCGTTCTCTGGAAAGGGCAGCAGAGCGTGGCTGCCCCGGAGAAGAATGCCATCGTTTCCTCTGCCCGTGATTGTAAAGACGCTCATGAAATCCGGACTGTGGCCAGCGGGAGGCACGGGCGAAAGAGACTCACGCCCGGAAAGCGCCTTCTGGGAAGTCCCAGTGTGCGTGTGGGGAAGAACCGCTCACGGCCGCGAAGGTGCAGACAGAGCGCGAAGTCCCAGTGTGCGTGTGGGGAAGAAACGCTGAACCATTCGTACCCGCGCGGCCCGGCCGGGAGGAGCCGCGTGCTTCATTTCAGCAGAATGTGTCTCTCCCAGGGGGAGGGCTCCGGAATCAAAATATTATCATCCTGGCATTTTCCGCTTTTTTCATCCGTCAAAATGAAATACAAGGGGCAAATCCCGCCGGAGGAACATGTGGGAAAAAATGACGCCTGCTTGACATTGATCACATGCCCGCGCCAGCCATGCAGGTATAACTTCTCTCACAGAAAAAGCATTTCAGGGGTGGGATCCCTTAATCTCTTTCCTAAGGAGTATGATTATGTTCTGCAATCAGTGTGAACAGACCGCCAAAGGAACCGGCTGCACCATCAGAGGTGTCTGCGGCAAGCTCGATATTGTGGCCGGCGCCCAGGACGCCCTTGTTCAGAGCCTGCGCCTTCTTGCGGCCGAGATTCTCAAATCCGGGAAGGCTGACCAGAAGGCGGACGATCTGCTCCTGGCCGGACTTTTCTCAACGCTGACCAACGTCAACTTCGATGCCGTTTCCCTGAAGAAGCTCATCGGTCAGGTCCTGGATGAGAGGAATGCGCTGAAGGGTGTGAACTCCGATACGGCCGCCGAGACAGAGAAGCTGCTCGCCACCGCCCCGTCTCCCGACAAGTTTGCTGAAGACGCCGACGTGCGCTCCGCCATGCAGATTATCCTCTTCGGCCTCAAGGGCGTTTCCGCGTACGCCTATCATGCCGCCCGTCTCGGGAAGCGTGACCATGACATGGTGCTCGATATGTGCCGTCTGCTCACCGCTGCCGCGGATGATGGCACGAGCCGCGGCCTCAACGACTGGCTGGGGCTCGCTCTCGACTGCGGCAAGGCCAACGTGCGCGCTATGCAGCTTCTTGACGCCGGCAACACGGAGACCTTCGGCGATCCTGAACCGACCACCGTTTCCACCGGCCACCGCAAGGGCCACTGCATTCTCGTTTCCGGCCATGACCTCCCGGATCTCTATGAGATTCTGAAGCAGACCGAAGGGAAGGGCATCAACGTGTACACCCACGGCGAGATGCTCCCCGCCCACGCTTATCCGAAGCTGAAGGCTTTCCCTCATTTCGCGGGCAACTTTGGCACGGCCTGGCAGAATCAGCAGAAGGAACTGCCTGACTTCCCCGGCGCCGTGGTTTTCACCACGAACTGCATCCAGGATCCGAAGACGTATTCCGATAAGATTTTCACCACTGACATCGTGGAATGGCCTGGCTGCCGCCACATCGAGAACAATGATTTCTCCCCGCTCATCGAAAAGGCCCTTGAGCTTCCCGGCTTCGCCGAAGACGAGGAAGGAAAGGAAATCACCGTCGGTTTCGGCCGTAAGACCCTCCTCGACGCTGTGCCCGCCATTCTTGATGCCGTGAAGTCCGGCGCTGTCCGTCATGTGTTCCTCGTGGGCGGCTGCGATGGCATCCGCCCCGCCCGCAAGTACTACACTGAATTCGTACAGCAGACCCCGAAGGACACTCTGGTTCTTACCCTGGCCTGCGGCAAATACCGCTTCAACACCCTCGATCTCGGCAAGATCGGACCGTTCCCGAGGCTTCTCGACTGCGGACAGTGCAACGACGCCTATTCCGCCGTCGCCCTGGCTCTCAAGCTTTCCGAGACGCTCAAGTGCACGGTCAATGACCTCCCCCTGAGCCTTGTCCTTTCCTGGTACGAGCAGAAAGCCGTGGCCATCCTCCTGGCCCTGCTGTACCTCGGTGTGAAGAATATCCGCCTTGGCCCGACGCTGCCGGCTTTTGTCAGCCCCAACATACTCAAGGCACTCGTGGATACCTTCGGCATCAGCCCCGTCACGACTCCTGAGGCGGACATCAAAGCCTGCCTCGAGCCCCATGCCTAAGGGGTAACTCTGTAATAACGCCCCCGGTTCGTTTCGCGGACCGGGGGACTTCGTCTATACAGGAACCGGAACCAATCATCTGACAAAGAGAGGAGGAAATATGCGGATTCTCAGCTGTCCTGAAGAAACTCTGCGGCTCCAGTGCAAACGCTGTCCTATTTTCAAGAAGCTCAGCGATGAGGAATTCGCCACGTTCCTTCCCGGCGTGCCCCTTGTGGAATACGCGAAGCAGGATCTCATTATGGATGAGGACGCGGACGCGGACTGCTGTTTCATGGTTATCAGCGGGCATGCCAGGCTTTTTCACAACATGCCTGACGGCCACGAGCGCCTTGTGCATATCGTGGGCGCGCCTGATACTTTCGGCATCGCCACCATGTTCCGTCAGAGGACATATTCCTGTTCGGCGAGCGCCCAGGGAACCTGCCGCATTCTCCGCATTCCCCGCGAGAACCTCGTCGCTCTCACACAGAAGAGCCACGCCTTCGCTCTGGAGGTCATCGTGATCCTTGGCATGCGTATCCGCATGCTGGAAAAGAAGCTGGGTACCCAGGGCGTCCGCATTGAGACCAGGCTCGCCTCGTTCATCTGGCACAGGGCTACATTTCATGGCATCAAGGATACCATCGAGCTCGATATGTCCCGCGAGGATCTGGCGGGCATGTTCGGGACGGCACGGGAGACCCTCTCGCGGAATCTCTCGCACCTTGTTTCCATGGGGTATATAGCCGTGGACAACCGTAAGATAACCATACTGGACCGTAAGGGCCTCGAGACGCTTATTGGGGTGGATGGGGCCAAGTAGGGCGGCTGCGGCTTTTTCCGGCCAGAGAATTGTGACAGATTTTCGAATTTCTGTTGACAGCAGCGCGATGAAAGGCTAGAAGCCTTGAACACGCCTGAAAGCAGCCTTTCTCTGAAGGTTCCGGGAAGAAGATTTCCGGGAAAAAGAGAAAAAAGCTGTTGACAGGCATGAGGGATGAGCGTAAAAGCTT
>OGWZ01000114.1_pt1 | contig 93043 bp, 90 predicted proteins | sample 1576141 | NCBI WGS metagenome assembly OGWZ01 (sample SAMEA3541512, study PRJEB24748) | human gut metagenome | biome: human gut; feature: human-associated habitat; material: faeces | place: China | collected 2012
CTCAGATAACTGAGTCCATTTTTTCGATGAGGCTATTATGTTACAGCCCCTTTTTTTAGTGCGATTCCTGGAGTGATGCGTAAATCTTTTCCAGATTGTCTTCCATGACCGCAAGATACGTTTCGTCTTCGTCTCCTTCTTCCAGCGTGTCGATGGATTCCAGATTGGCTCCTGTTTCCCGTGCCAGCGTTTCTGCTATTTTCGGACTTTCCATATTTTCCACAAAAATGGTCCCGATGTGGGCGGCTTTGCAGGCATCGGCCAGTTCTGTCATGTGACGGGCACTGGGTTCACCGGAAGCAAATACGTTGGTCAGACTGAGCTGACGGAGGCCGAAGTCACGGGCCAGATAAGCAAAGGCTGCGTGACCGGTGACGAATGTACGCGATGGGGCGGTATCGAATTTCAGCTGATACCGGGCGTACAGTTTGTCCGTTTTCTGGACGAACTCCCTGTACCGCTGTGTATAATAGTCTGCATGGTCCGGGTCAGCCGACGCGAAGGCATCGCGTATGTTGCGGGCTTCCGTTTTAGCGTTTTTCAGGCTCAGCCATACATGAGGGTCGGCCTGTTTTTCCAGTTTCCTGCCGGGCAGGATCTGTTTCATCTCTACATAGTGGATGTCGGCCCCGTCTGATGCCGTGACAACCGTGAGCTGGTCATTCCCTGCTGCTTCTACGGCTTTATCGGCCCAGGTTTCCAGACCGCAGCCGTTGATAATAAAGATACGGGCCTGGGACAATGCCGTCAAATCCGACGATTTCGGCTGGAAGTCATGGGGTTCTTCCCCTTCGGGTATGATCATGTGGATATCGACCTTGTCCCCGCCGATGGCACGGGCCAGTTCTCCCATGGCGTGGAAGGAAACGACGACAGGCAGTTTCCCCGTTTCCGGAGGAGGTGCTTTTTGAGTTTCCGGTGCGCATCCGCTGAGCAGGAAAAGCAACAGGATGGTGAATATATAGAAAAGACGTTTCATATAGGCAGCTTCCTATCTTGTAAATGAAAAAGACGTATAAATGCAAATCACTTGCACTTGCAGTTAGAATTAGGATATAATATATTACACTACTTGTCAATATACAGAGGAGCCTGCCTTATGATTACCTTATCCCATGTTTATTACGCGTATGAAGCGGGTACGCCCTATTTACTGCGCAATCTGAATCTGACTATCCATAACGGAGATTATATTTCTATTGTCGGGGAAAACGGATCCGGCAAAAGTACCTTCGTAAAACTGCTCCTGGGTCTTTTAAAGCCATCCCGGGGCACGCTGATCAATGATTTCAAACGGACCAGTTACGTGCCGCAGCGGTTTGAAACGCTGAACCGGCAATTTCCCATCACCGTACGGGAAGTGATGAATACGTATCGCAAAGTCCTTCATATAAAGGATAAAGAGGCGGTCAGCCATTATCTTCAGCTCATGAAAATGGATGCCTATGGGCAGTCGCTCATTGGCAATTTGTCCGGAGGCCAGTGCCAGAAAGTATTTATTGCCCGGGCGCTCATGGCACACCCGGATCTGCTCATCCTGGATGAACCATCAACGGGCATTGATGTCAAGTCCCAGGCAGAATTATATCCGTTCCTGAAGCAGCTCAATACAGAGCATGGCATTACCATCGTCACGGTGGAACACAATCTGCGGGCGGCTATGCGCAATTCCCGGTATATGTATCACGTCGCCGGCGGCAGCGGTCATCTCTGCTCGCCAGACGAATATATCCGTGAATACGTTTCTGAAAATACAGGGAGTGAATCATATGTTTGAATATACGTTTATGCAGAATGCCTTTATCGTGGCCCTTCTCATTTCTGTCGTCTGCCCAATGATCGGTATGTTTCTCGTCCTGCGCCGCTATTCCATGATTGGTGATACACTGGCTCATGCCTCTCTGGCCGGGGTAGCCGTAGGGCTCCTCATCGATGTGAACCCCATCATCAGTGCCTTCTGCCTGACCAGTTTTTTTGGCGTTCTCATCGAGGTGCTGCGCAATATGTTCCGCCGTTATGCCGAACTCGTACTGATTATTGTCCTGTCTCTGTCTGTGGGCATCGCGATTACCATCATCAGTGCCGGATTGGTCCATACGAATGTAGAGTCGTTCCTGTTTGGCAGCATCCTTACCGTTTCAGAGGCCGATGTATGGTCCGTAGTCATCCTCAGCATCATATCCCTCGGCACCATTCTCTGGTTGTATCCACAGCTGGTCATGATTACCTTTGATGAAGACGGGGCTCACATTGCAGGCATCCGCTGCAAGGCCATCAATTATATTTTTGCTATCCTCGTAGCTGCGACTATTTCTGTTTCTATCCGCATCGTCGGCATCCTGGTCATCAGTTCTCTCATTGCCCTGCCCGTAGCGACGGCACTGCAGCTGCAGCAGGGGTTCCGGCGTACACTGCAGTGGTCTGTCGTATTCAGTTTCATTGATATCTTATCCGGGCTTTTTGTATCGTACTGGCTTGATGCGGCTCCTGGCGGCGTGACGGCTATTACTTCTGTGTTCCTGTTGCTTGTGGTGATTGCCGGCAGGCAGTTGCGGACCGCGCTGGAAAAACGGCCGGAAGGAGTGTGATAAGATGGCGGAATTACAAAAATATGATCTGTGTCTCCACAAATACGGAATGAAAAATACGCACCCCCGGCGCCGGGTACTGGAAGTGCTCCTGCAGCAGGATGGGCTGGTGACGGCAGAAGAAATTTATCAGAAGCTCCTGGCCGGGGGCGCATCGGTCAATGTCTCCACAGTATACCGCGTGCTCGATTTATTTGAAGAGAAGAAACTGGTCGAAAAGGATTTCCTGCCTGAGGTGCGCCGCTATGGCTATTCTCTGCGCGTACCTGGTCATATCCATCACCTTATCTGCATCCGATGTCATAAAAAAGTAGATATTTCTGCCTGCCCGCTTTCAGCTTTTGAAAAGCAGGTCGCCGCGGAAACGGGCTTTGAACTGGTAGGCCACCGGTTGGAATTGTACGGATTGTGCCGCGATTGCCAGGAAAAGGAAAAACGGGAGGGGAAAAGGTAATATGAATAGTCAATGGATTGAGGAACATCTGACGCCATATCTTCCGGCCGGTACGGACTTGTCCGTATATTGCCGGCCGCTGGACAGGGAAGAACCGGTCGTTTACCATGAACGGGTGCTGCCATCGGCCAGTCTGATCAAGCTGCCTGTCATGAGTGCTTTTTTTCGTAAGGAAAAAGAAGGGGCTGTATCTTTTTCAGAAAATTTGCGGATTACCAGTCCCGTAGAAGGCGGTTCATATTATAAACGGGGCGGCGCCATGGCTACGATTTCAGAGCTGATTTTTCACATGATCGTCGAAAGTGATAATACCTGTACCAATGTTCTCATAGACCGTCTGGGCATGGAAGCCGTCAACGAAGAAATCCGCTGTTTGGGACTGACTCATACGGTCATGCAGCGCAAGATGATGGATTTCATTGCCAGTCGTGACGGACGGGAAAATATGACCACTGTAGCGGATATGGGACGCTTTTTTTCGCTTCTTTCAGAAGGACGTGCTGTCGATGCCGTGCGCGACCAGCGCATGTTGGATATCCTCAGCCAGCAGGAAGACAACTGCATCCTGCCGGCCCAGCTGCCCCATACGGTGCGGGTGGACCACAAAACGGGAGAACTGGACGGCATATATCACGACTGCGGCCTCATTTATGCCCCGTCAGGGCCATTTATTTTCTGCCTGATGGCCGATGGCGTATCCGATGAGCCCCGGTTGTTTTATGGCCTTTCCTATTTTACCCGGGCCGTGTATGATGAACTGGCCCGGTCATAGGGCTGAAGTACGCGGATATATTATAAATTTTTAGAATACTTTTCTACTAAAGGCTGTAGAAATCATGCGTATATGATATAATAAGATATTCAATAGTATGTGGCAGTCATATGCCAGACGGGATAGGGGAGAGAAATCGTGGCAGAAAAGGAAATACCGCAGCAGACTCCGGTGCCACAGGAATATATCGTGCCTCTGGCGGGCATTTTTAAAGTCCTGGGCGATCCGACGCGCCTGCGCATCCTTCAGGCACTGATGGGTGGAGAGTGCTGTGTCAGTGATCTGGCGGATAAACTGGTTATGGAACAGTCTGCTGTATCCCACCAGCTGCGCGTCCTCCGGGATGCGGCACTGGTCCAGTACAGGCGGCAGGGAAAGACCGTGTACTATTCCCTGGCGGATGAACATGTATATACCCTGCTGGAAGTGGGATTGGAGCATGTGGCTGAATGAGCATTTACAGAGGAAGAAGGAACGACTATGTATGTTTGTCTGATGCGTCATGGCAAAGCGGAACCGTACCGGGATGACCGGGATGACAGTGGACGGGCGCTGACCAGCCGGGGCATACAGGATGTCCGTGATATGGCGTCACTGGTCCGGCGCTGGTGGCCGGATGGAACGACCCGCATCTGGACGAGCCCGCTGGTCCGGGCCTGCCAGACAGCGGAAATTATGAGTCAGTCCCTGCAGCCTGCCGCCATCCGTACGGACCGCTTCATAGGAGATGGCGACCTTTCCGGCCTGTATGAAGAGCTGCGGGCTCTGCCGGATGCGGATACGCTGCTGATCGTCGGCCATCAGCCATATCTGGATCAGTGGACCGCAGCCTGGACCGGTGCCCCTGCAGGGTTTAAAACGGCCAGTCTGGCATTGTTTTCGTATGATCCGTATGACGGAGCCTATGGAAAAGGAAAACTGCTTTTTTATCTGCACCCCGCCGGTGCGCGATTGTTCCTGGCACGGGATACACACTGATGTGATTTTTACTCTTAGGAGGTTTTATATATGAAGCATGTACTATCAATTGCCGGTACGGATCCGTCGGGCGGTGCCGGCGCGGCGGCAGATTGCAAGACCTTTTGTGCCCACGGCTGTTTTGCCCTCAATGTCATTACGGCCGTCGTTTCGCAAAATACACAGGGCGTGCGTGGCTATATGGATGTGACGCCTGATCTCATTGCAGATCAGATTGATGCCGTTTTCGAAGATATCGACGTCGATGCCGTAAAGATCGGCATGGTAAGTGTTCCGGAAACAATCCGCGTCATTGCGTCCAAACTCCGGCAGTATCAGCCGCGCTTCGTCGTCATCGACCCGGTCATGGTAGCTACCAGCGGCCACCGGCTCCTCGTTCCCGAAGCCGAACAGACCCTGAAAGAAGTCCTGCTGCCGCTGGCCGATGTCCTCACGCCCAATATTCCTGAAGCAGAAGTGCTGACGGGAAAGACGATAGAAAATTTGTCTGATATGGAAGAAGCGGCTAAAGCCATCGGTGCCATGGGCGCCAAAGCCGTCCTGGTCAAGGGAGGACACCGCGTGGAAGATGCGACGGATATTTTGTTTGACGGTCAGAAGCTCCACTATTTCAAGGGGGAACGCGTAGAAAGTACGAGTACCCACGGCACGGGCTGTTCCCTGTCGAGCGCCATTGCCTCGGATCTGGCCAATGGCATGAGTCTCGTCGATGCCGTGGCGGAAGCCAAGCAGTATGTATATGAAGGAATTGCCCATGCCGAACCGATTGGCAAGGGGCACGGACCGATTCATCATTTCTATGAATTATATAAAAAGGCGGGCCTGCAATAGTCCCGGTATGAGGTGATACTATGTTTACAAAGACCTTGAAGAAGGCCGCTCTGGCGACAGCAGCTGTTTGTACGATCGGCGGGGCAGCCTTTGCGGCGACGCCACAACAGACCTATGTCGATGCGGTGAATACGATGAGTACCCATCCGGAAGGAACCTATACGACACAGGTGAAAATGGTCATGCCCTTTGTGGGTGACGTTACGGGCCATCAGCAGGCTTTTATCCAGCTGGAACCAGAAGCAAAAGCCCGTTTTGATACGTGGGCGACGAGCAGTCAGGGCAGGGACAGTGAAAAAGTGTCCGGCTACATGGAACAGGATGGGGCCCGATTCGTCGTGTATTATCCCCAGACAGAACGCAATAAAAATAAATCAGCTAAAACGGTATGGAAAAAAGCGTCTATACCTCTCAAAGACAGCCGCCCTCTGGTAGAAGTCATCCGCCAGGAACAGCATAAAGGCGTTCTGAATGGTGTCAAATCGGTAACGGCTCTCGGTGGTGACCGGTATAACGTCGTTTATGATATGTCCCGTATTTATAAAAACGGTGATGAAAAGGAATGGGAAAAACAGGGACTCACGAAGGCAGAGGACAGGGAATTGCTGAAAACCGTTCTTCTGGCACTGAAGGACAGCGGCGATGTATCGGCCCAGCTGACCATCGATCCCCGCTCCCACCGGATTACCCATGTTTCCGTACCGCTGACGGCACAGATGCGGTCCGTCGCTTCTGTCATAGCCGATAAGGCAGCCGATTATGCGCCGGATAAGAAAGCGGAACTGGCCATGGCCAAGCAGTTTGCCATGAACAGTACCGTGTCCTTTGATTGCGACTGGTCGCTGCTGCCCCAGGGAATCGATCTGAGCGTACCGGAATCGGTCAAAAAACAGGCTGTTGAAGATAAAGATGGTAACGTTCTCGTACTTCAGGTCGGCGATCAGAAATAATATATGCCTATTATGAGGTAAATAGTATATTTCTTTAACGTTATTTTGAAAAATTCTTGTCAAAGAAAATCGTTAGTTATTGACAGATAGCCCAAAATAAAAGAAAATAATAATAAGTAGTTTGAGCGGATACAGCACGAACCCAAATATGTATAGGAGGTAAGAAATTGGCTAAGAAGGAAAAACTTCTTGTAATTCCTCTGGGAGGCCTGGGTGAAATCGGTAAGAGCATGACCGTTATCCAGTACGGCGATGATATCATTGTCATCGATGCCGGTCTGGCATTTCCTGACGATGACATGTTCGGCATCGACCTGGTCATCCCGGATATGAGTTACTTGATTGAAAACAAGGATAAAGTGCGGGCTATTGTCATTACCCATGGTCATGAAGACCACATCGGCAGTCTGTCTTATCTGCTGAATGAAGTCAATGCGCCTGTATATGCGACGAAACTCGTCTGCGGTCTCATTGAAGGAAAGTTAAAGGAAAATCACATTACGAATTATCAGTTAAATGAAGTGCATCATGGAGATGAAGTGCAAATCGGCTGTATGAAGGTGGGGTTCATTCATACGAATCATTCCATCCCCGATGCGAGCGCTCTCTACTTCCGGACGCCTGTAGGCACCATCGTCCATACCGGGGACTTTAAGATGGATCTGACCCCTGTAGACGGACTGCCTATGGATATCCACAAATTTGCCGACCTGGGCCGGCGCGGTGTACTTCTTCTCATGTCGGACAGCACCAATGCCGAACGGCCCGGGTATACCGAATCGGAAACGACGGTCAGCGTGGCGTTCCGCAAGGCCTTTGGTGAAGCAAAAGGCCGGATTATCCTGGCGACATTTGCGTCCAATATTTCCCGTATCCAGCAGGCTATCAATACAGCCGTTCTGTTTAAGCGTAAAGTTACCGTCCTTGGGCGCAGCATGGTCAATAACGTGCAGATTGCCATCGAACTGGGCTACCTGGAAGTACCGGACGGCGTGCTTATCGAACCGGATGAACTGAACCGCTATCCGGCGGACCAGGTGCTGATCCTGACGACAGGCAGCCAGGGCGAACCTATGGCCGGGCTGTCCCGCATGGCCTCCAATAATCACCGCAGCGTCAGCATTATGCCCGGTGATACGGTCATCATTTCGGCAACGCCAATTCCGGGCAATGAAACCGGTGTGGGCAGGACCATTGATAACCTGATGAAGCTGGGAGCTACGGTCATTGCCGGACGGGATAAGAAGATGCACGTCTCCGGACACGCCAGCCAGGAAGAACTGAAGATTATGCTCAGCCTGATCAAGCCGAAATACTTCATTCCGGTCCACGGCGAATACCGCATGCTGCGGAAACACGGGGAATTGGCTGTACAGATGGGCGTGGCAAAAGACCATGTTCTCATCGGTGATAACGGACAGATCTTCGAATTTTCCAACCGTTCCGGCCACAAGACGGGCCATGTCAATGCCGGCCGCGTCTTTGTCGATGGTCTCGGCGTCGGCGATGTGGGCAATATCGTCATCCGGGACCGGCAGCAGCTGGCTATGGAAGGCGTCGTCATCGTCGTCATGACTCTGGCAAAAGGTACGAGCCATGCCCTGGCAGGCCCGGATATCGTATCCCGCGGGTTTGTCTATGTCCGGGATTCGGAAGAACTCATGCGTGAAGCCCATGAAAAGGTGGCAGCTGTGTTGGAACGCTGCGAAGCCGGGAATATCCGCGAATGGGCAGTCATCAAATCACAGGTCCGGGACACACTGAGCCGTTATCTTTATGAAAAAACGCGGCGTCGTCCCATGATTCTGCCTATCATCATGGAAGTATAGACTAAATTGCATACAGCTGGCAGCGGAGGTTTATGCCTCCGCTGTCGGTTTTGATAGCCCTTTTATCTGGAAGGAGTGGAACTCTATGGAGCAGACACGTGCCGGTTACTGGACAGCAGCCATTTTTTTTGCTGCTCTGCTGCTGATCATGGCGCTGCTGGCCCCGCTGGTGCCGGGACTGCCCTTTATCGGAGGTTTGATTCTGATATTTTATTTGCCCGTTTTATGTGTCCAGTATGGCCTTGCAGTGGCACTGATACTGGCGGCCAGCCCTGCGCTGGTCCTGGCTTTTATGGCCTCTCCTGTATTGGCGGCCCTGCAGTGGGGCATTCCGGCTGCCGCATCGTTTGCCGTAGGAGCCGGGTACAGCCGCCATGTTGCGCCTGTGCGTATCTTTGGTTTTGTAACAGGCGGCATCATTGCCCTTTCCCTGCTCTCCTGTCTGGGATTGATTGTCATCGGACAGGTGCCGCTGTACGATATGCTCCAGCAGATTGTCAATGAGGCTGCTGATGAAGCCGTGGCGTATTATATACAGAGTAATCCGGCCTCTGCCCAGATTATAGCCGTCCATCAGGAAGTGGAAATGCTGAAAAAAGCAATTCCCGTCATGGTGCCGCTGCAGATCTGCCTGGGAATCCTCGTGACCGTGTATCTGCAGATCCGTGTTACCCAGCCGCTCCTGGCACGCAAAGGCTATGATATTCCTCCGTTTCCACCTATCCGGCTTTGGGAAATTCCACGGGCTATGGTATACTTATATATACTGGCTATGGTCATGAAATACTGGGGAACGTCCCGCCATATTGACTGGCTGAATATGATGGCAGTCAATGCGGACCAGCTGGCCTCATTTTTTATCTGCATCGAAGGGCTGGCCTTCATGCTTTACCTGCTGCAGCACCGGTTTGTACTTAAATCGGCTACCCAGGCCATGATAGTCATCCTCGTACTCTTCGTCCCCATATTCCAGATAGCGGCGTTTATTTTCGGGCTCGCTGATATGCTGCTCAATTACCGCAAAAAACGGGAAGCCATGTAACCGCAGGAGGCGGGAATATGTTTAAAAAATTACTAACCAACCGCAATGAAGAGACGTTTATCGGCGTCGTACTGATACTGCTCCTGATCATTGCTTTTTATAACTGGATCATTGCGCTCCTTGCCTGTATTGTCATCGGTGGTGTTTATGTTCTGACCCACAAGACCAATACGGAACGGAACCGGGAAATCAGCCAGCTTTTCGATGCCATTTCCCAGAGTGTCGATCAGGCTTCGACCTATGCTGTCCAGAATCTGCCTATCGGCATCGCCATAGTCGATATGGAATCGAGCCTGTGCTGGGCGAACAGCGTATTCCGCGACTGGGTCGGTGATATCGAAGATGATCAGCGGCTGGATTATATCATGCCGAATCTCAATATAGATAAATTCTGGGGAAAGTTTGGCTATTTTTTTGAACATATTGGTAAACGGTATTATCGTGTCGTATATAAATATCTGCAGACAGAAGGGTCAGAAGAAGACAACTATCTCATATTGTATTTTGAAGATATCACGGAAACAGAACAGCAGAAACTGAATTGTCTGGCTGCGATGCCTGTTTTCTGCGACATTGCCATCGATAACATGGAAGAAGTCGGAAAAGGGATGACAGCCGTACAGCAGGCTACACTCTGGACCAATGTCAATAACTGCCTCATCGATGCCCTGACGGCTCATAACGCCTTTGTCCGCTCCTATGGCAATGACAACTATATTGCCTGCCTGAGCCGGGAAGCACTGAATGCACTGAAGGAGGATAATTTCTCTTTCCTGGAACAGATCCGTTCTATCCATACGGTCAACCGCATTCCTGTCACGGTCAGCATGGGCATAGCCGCATTTCCCGAAGATATCGTCACAAAAGGGAAAGCCAATTTCAATGAACTGGCTGACAAGGCCCACTCTGGTCTTGACCTGGCCCTTGGGCGCGGCGGCGATCAGGTCGTCGTCTATGAAGAAGATGGATCGGCCCATTTTTATGGCGGAAAGACCCGGTCCGTGGAAAAGAATACCCGCGTCCGCGCCCGCGTTGTTTCCCAGGCTATCCGGGAACTCATCGAAACGTGCGACCTGGTGCTTATCATGGGCCATGAACGGGAGGATTATGACAGCATCGGGGCGGCTATCGGCGTAGCCCGGATGGCTAAAATCGGCGGCAAACCGGTACATATCGTCATCAGCCGCCAGACCGAAGCCATCAGCCGTATCGAAAAGGAAATCCGCGATGTGCCGGAATTTGCCGATCTGCTCATTACGGCCGATATGGCGGAAGTAGCCTGCAACGATCAGACGCTGCTGTTCATCGTCGATACCCACCGGCCCGATATGACGGTGGCACCACAGCTCCTGGATAAAACGGAACGGCGCGTCGTCATCGATCATCATCGCCGCAGCAGTGATTTCATCAAGAAACCGCTGCTCGTATATACGGAACCGTCGAGTTCTTCTACGAGTGAGCTGGTAACAGAGCTCCTGCAGTATTTCGACGAAGATCCGGAATTACAGAAGATTGAAGCGACGGCTCTCTATGCGGGCATCGTCGTCGATACGAAGAACTTTTCTGTTCAGACCGGCGTGCGTACCTTTGATGCGGCAGCCTACCTGCGGCGTTGTGGTGCCGATCCGGACATTGTCCGCGAACTGTTCAGCTCCGATTTTGATTCAGTCAAGCTCAAGGCGCGGCTGTTGTCAGAAGCGCGTATTGCCGATGGCATCGCTATGACGAGCTGTCCGAAGGACGTGCCCAATGCCCAGATCATATCTGCCCAGGTGGCCGATATGCTGGTCAATATCACAGACGTGGAAGCGTCCTTTACATTTTATGAATTGCCCGATAATATTATAGGTGTCAGCGCCCGTTCCAAGGGTGATATCAACGTGCAGCTCATCATGGAAGCAATTGGCGGCGGCGGCCACCGCACAGTCGCCGGTGTACAGCTCAAAGGGCGCACGCTTATAGAAGCACAAAATGAAGTCATGGATGCCATCCATGAAGTACTCGATAAAGGGAGAGATACTGTATGAAAGTAGTATTATTACAAGATGTAAAAAAATTAGGTAAAAAAGGCGATATTATAGAAGTATCCGAAGGTTATGGCCGTAATTTCCTGCTGCCCCGCAAATTGGCGGCACCGGGCACATCGGGCAACATCAACGATGCCAAACAGAAAAAGGCCGCAGCCGTCCACAAGGCACAGGTTGCTTCCGATGAAGCTCTTATCCTGGCCAGCCAGCTGAAAAAGGTAGAACTGACCATTCCCGTGCGCGTCGGGGAAGGCGGAAAGATTTTCGGTGCTATTACGGGAAAAACAATCAGCGAAGCGGCCAAAGCGCAGTACAATATCGATTTAGACAAGAAGAAAGTAGAAATCAAGAATCCGATCAAAGCTCCGGGAACGTACGATGTCATCATCCACGTCCATCCTACTATTTCCAGTGAAATCAAAATTCATGTCGTAGAAGAATAATTCCTGAGGTCAGCCTATGAAAGAACTACTGGATAAGCTGCTGCAGCGTCATAAGTATCTGGAACCGACGGCAGAGGAAGAACTGCGCCGTCAGGTAAATGTCCTGTATGGTGCATTTACCGGTCTGATCGGCCCGGAAAAGATGGTCCTCCGGGCCAGCAAATATTCGGCCCTGTCGTACGTGCACTCCGAAGACCCCCGGCGCCGTATCGTCGGCTTGCAGCGGCTGGTCTATGAAGATGCGTCTTATGATAAGGTGCCTTCCGATGAAGAAGCCGTCGATGTCCTGAACGAACTGGAGAATGTGCTGGCAGAAATGCTGGCCCGCCAGGCTGTGGAAGAGCGGCTGGAAAAGAAAATCAGCCAGCGCATGGAAGAAAAGCAGCAGGAGTACGTACAGGAAATCAAGATGGAGCTCATCAAAGAGGAACTCCACGATGTGGAAACGCCGCAGACGAAAAAGAAGCTGGACGATCTGCAGCATCTTGATTCCATTCATCTGACAGAATCGGTCATGCAGCGTGTCCGGCCCAAAACGCTTTCGGCTATTGTCGGTCAGAACCGGGCCGTCGAGGCCATGGAAAGCAAGCTGGCATCGGTATATCCCCAGCACCTGCTCCTCTACGGGCCGCCTGGCGTGGGAAAGACGACGGCTGCGCGGATCGTTTTGGACAAAGCCAAGAAACTGCCTTTTACGCCATTCGGACCCAATGCCCCCTTTGTAGAAACCGATGGGGCGACGCTGCGCTGGGATGCCCGGGATATGACCAATCCGCTTATTGGATCCGTCCACGATCCTATCTATCAGGGCGCCCGGCACGATCTGGCTGAAACGGGGATTCCTGAACCGAAGCCGGGACTGGTGACCGAGGCTCATGGCGGGATTTTATTTATCGATGAAATCGGTGAAATGGACCCCATGCTGCTCAATAAACTCCTGAAAGTACTGGAAGATAAGCGGGTCCGCTTTGAATCGGCATATTATGATGAAACGGATCCCCATATCCCGGCGTATATCCGCAAGTTATTTGCCGAAGGAGCGCCGGCTGATTTCGTACTCATCGGGGCGACGACGCGGGACCCGTCGGAAATCAATCCGGCAATCCGGTCCCGGTGCGCAGAAATATATTTTGAGCCTCTCGTGCCGGCCGATATCCAGCAGATTGTCACCAATGCAGCCCAATCCCTGGGCGTTACCATGGAAGACGGTGTAGCCGAATTGATCAGTACCTTTACCATTGAAGGACGGAAAGCCGTCAATATCCTGGCCGATACATACGGTCTGGCTGTCTTCCGTTCCGGCAGTAACGAACATGTGGTACTGACAAAGGAACTGGTGCAGCGGGTGGCACAGATCAGCCGCCTTGTACCGTATGTGACAGAAAAAGCGTCATCCCGTCCGGCCGTGGGCAAAGTATTCGGCCTGGGGGTGGCCGGTTTCCTTGGCTCTGCCATCGAAATCGAAGCGGTTGCCTATCCGGCCCGTACGCCGGGCAAAGGGTATTTCCGCTTCAACGATACAGCCGGTTCCATGGCCAAGGACTCCATGTTCAATGCCGCAGCTGTCGTACGCCGCATTACCGGTAAAGAATTATCGGATTACGACGTCAATGTCAATTTTGTCGGAGGCGGCAATATCGACGGTCCTTCGGCAGGATGCGCCATCACGACCGCACTGATTTCGGCAGTTACGGGGAAGGCAGTCCGTCAGGACATTGCCATGACGGGTGAAATTTCTATACAAGGACTGGTCAAGCCCGTCGGCGGTGTGTTTGAAAAAGCATACGGAGCCCGGCAGGCGGGTATGAAAGGAATGGTAATCCCCGAAGAAAATCAGCGGGATATACCGGAACATCATCTGAACCTTCAGATTTATAGTACCCGTACCATTGAAGAAGTCCTCGATATCATGCTTGTAAAATAGGGGAGAATAGTATGGAACAACGGATTCCGCCGCAGAATGTCGAAGCTGAACAGGCCGTACTCGGCGCTATGATGCTCGACCATAATGCTGTCATTACGGCTATGGAAGTCCTGCAGCCTCATGATTTTTACCGGGAAATACACCGGACTATTTTTGAGGCTATGGAAAACCTGCACCGTGAAAATAAGGAAATCGATCTGATTACCTTACCGGAAGAGCTGCGCCGCATGAAAAAACTGGATGCAGCAGGCGGTCTGGAATACGTCCTCAGTCTGCCCAATCTGGTTGCGACGGCAGCCAATATTGAATATCATGCCAATATCGTCAAAGACAAAGCCATGACCCGCGATCTCATCACGACATGCACGGATCTGACGACAGAGGCTTATGATGGGGAAAAAGAAGCAGACGAACTCATAGACGATGCAGAACGAAAGATTTTCCATCTGGCTGAAAATAAAAAAAGCGGCGATTTTGATCCTGTCGGAAAAGTCGTCGAAGACACGCTGGACAAAATTTCAAAGCTCTATGAAAACAAGGCCGGTCTTACTGGTCTTCCTACGGGATTCCGGGACCTTGATAAGCTGACGTCGGGGCTGCAGCCATCGGACCTGATTCTCATTGCGGCCCGGCCGAGTATGGGTAAGACTGCTTTTACACTGAATATTGCCCAGAATGTCGGCGTACGCCAGCACAAGACAGTCGCTTTTTTCTCCCTTGAAATGAGCAAGGAACAGCTGGTACAGCGGCTGCTCTGTCAGATTTCCCATATTGATTCCCAGAAACTCCGGACAGGCCAGCTCAATACGGATAAAGACTGGGCCCAGCTTACCGATGCATGTGACAAATTATATCAGGCGCCGATTTATATCGATGACACGCCGGGGATTTCCGTATCGGAAATGCGCTCCAAGGCGCGGCGTCTGAAATCGGAACATGGACTGGACCTGATTATCGTCGATTATCTGCAGCTCATGCAGGGGCGGAATTCGGAAAGTCGTCAGCAGGAAATATCGGAAATTTCCCGTTCGCTGAAAGCACTGGCAAGAGAACTGAAAGTTCCTCTCATTGCCCTTTCCCAGCTCAGCCGAAGTGTGGAAAGCCGTCAGGATAAAAGGCCTATGCTCAGCGACCTCCGTGAATCGGGGGCACTGGAACAGGATGCGGATATTGTCGCATTTCTCTACCGGGAAGATTATTACGATAAAGAAACAGAAAACCAGCACATTACAGAAGTCATCGTGGCAAAACACCGCAATGGCCCTACGGATACGGTAAAACTGTACTTCCGTGGCGAATATACGCTGTTCCTGAATCTCGATCCGACTCACGAATAAGCCGGTTCTGTTATTATTGGCATACGCAGACGGGGCTGTAACAACATGGTTCTTTCCATGTCGTTACAGCCCCGTTTTGGCATGTACGATATCCAGATTGCGTAGGAGAATCTTTTTCCCCCGCCAGGAAAAAGGCCGGTTTCCATAAGCTGCGCGGAACTGGCGGTTCGTAAGTGGTTCCACGTCGTCTTTCTTCAGCATCGTAAGGCGGTTCTGCCGGAATTCCGGTATAGGAGTAATGGGAATATCCCGGTTATGAGGACAGACACGCTGGCATTCATCGCAGCCGAAGATGAGCGGCGTACGGGCTATGACAGCTTTTTCCGTATCGGTAAGCTCTTCTTTCTTCTGGGTAAGATAGGATTTGCAGAGACGATAGTCATACGCCCCGTCTGTCAGACAGCCGCCGGGACATATACGCCGGCAGGCACCACAATGGAGACATTCCCTGTCCATAGGTGTATCCGGAGCCAGCGGCAGTGTCGTCAGGACGGCGCCGATAAAGCAGTAGGAGCCATACACGGGATGGATGAGACATTGATTGTCTCCCATAAATCCAAGGCCGGCTTCCACCGCCAGCAGTCGTTCCGTCAGCGGTGATGTATCGGCAATGCAACGCTGGATTCCGCCATAGGATGACAGGACGGCAGCCAGTTTCTCCAGATAGGCCGGGACTACGAGATGGTAATCTTCGAGCTGGCAGTACAGGGACAGGTTCGTCTTCTCTGTATCGGGATTATAATAAGGGAACAGGACGACGACAGCCGCCTGGCAATGGGGCAGCAGAGCCGTCAGGTCATAGCGTTCCCTTCCTTTTCCCGATGCCAGCGGGCAGACGGGCTGCTGTGTTTCCGGAACGGGCAGATGGGCACTGGCGATGCCGGTACAGGTAAGGCCGAGCCGGCGGGCGGCGTCTTTTATGAAATCAGTGTTCATGGACTGCTTCCGATACAGGTTCTTCCAGTTCCGGCGGCAGGATCATCCCTTCCATGGGCAATGATTCTGTTGGAAGCGTGTCGGCGGCCAGCGCCGGCGTATGGCGGAGAATATAGTCATGGGCCGTGATATAACAAATGCCCAGATGACTATCCATAGCCTGGCAGGCTTCGTGGGTGTCCTTGTTTTCCAGGCCCCGGACAATCCGCCAATGCTCTTCGGCAGCTTCGGCGCAGCGGCTGCGGCGGCTGTACAGAGAATTGATGCCGGTCCGTTTGATCTTGTCGCGCATTTCTTCAATGAGCCGGCGCAGCATCAGGTTCCCGCTGGCGACGATAATCGTATTGTGGAACTCCGTGTCGGACCGGATGAATTCCTGATAATCCGGTGCGGCCTGGGTCTGCTTATACTTAAATAGCTGCTGCTGTACGGTCTGGCGCAGGACTTCCATCTGGTCGGCCGAAATATGCTTGCAGGCCAGCCGTACGGCGAGTATTTCCAGGGCCGTGCGTATCTGGAAGATATTTTTCAAATCCTGCATACTGAGCCCCTTGACCAGGATCCCCCGTTTGGGGATGTACTGGACCCAGCCCTCCTTCTGCAGCTGAAGTGCGGCCCGGCGGACAGGTGTGCGGCTGATCTGAAGTTCGGCGGCCAGTGTGCGTTCACTGAGCATCTGGCCGTTGACGTAGGTCTGATCGAGAAGACGCTGTTTCATTGTGCGATAGACCTGCATCTGTAAGGACTGATTTTTGTATTCCATTGTATCAACCCCTTTGTGTTTGATGAGCTATTTGTATTATATCATATCCACCGATAGTTTGTTAACCAGTGACATTAGTCTTTTTGGCATATTCAGGGCAGGCCGGCTATGGTATAATAGGGGCGTCGGGGGAACGTGGGATGGGAGGCTGGAATCATGACCAGAGAAGAAATATCGCAGCATTTCGGCTGTGGTATGGTGGAACAAACCTATGAAAATTCCAAATGGTTTTCTGTCTTTATGCAGCTTCTGTTTACAGGCGTCGGTATTTATTTTTTCTGGCTCATGCTGGCAGAAACGACACTGGCGGCCAAGCTGGATAATATAGCCGTCCTGATTTTCTGCCTCTGGCGCATCGACCGGCAGCGCGATATCATTTGTTATGTCACGGCGAAAGGACTGATCGTCCGGCGGCAGTTTATGTCCCTGGAAGAATTTTTGGATGAACAGCTCCATCCGGACCGAAATCTCGTGTTTATCCGCTATGAGGATATTTTTGAAATTTCGGATAATTGGAGGGAAATACAGCTCGGCGCGGCGGAAGAAGGCGGCCTGGCTGTACTGCCCGTCCATCTGCAATTCCTGCCCCGGCGGTATAAACAGGAGATTATGGAACGAATCAAAAAAGAACAGGAAAAAGACGATAAAGATGATAAGAAGGAATAGCAGCTCCTGCCGTCCAACTATGTGTTATTGCACTACTCATGCCTGACCTATGATAATTCTGTATACCTTTTTTACTTTATTATTTTAATAAAATAAAGTAAAATATAGGCATTGATGTTTTACTAAATCGTCCTTGGACAGGATATGGGGGAGCGTTCAGATGAAAAATTGGCAGAAATATGCCGCTATCGGCATGACGGCTGTACTGGCAGCTGGTCTTATGACCGGTTGTGGCAGTGATAAAAAAACGGAACAAGGCGCATCAGGAGAAAAGAATAAAATCGTTATTGGCCTCGATGACAATTTCCCGCCTTTCGGATTCCATGATGAAAGCGGGGAACTCGTCGGATTTGATATCGATATGGCAAAAGAAGCAGCCAAACGTCTGGGTATTGAAGTAGAATTCAAGCCTATAGACTGGGACAGCAAAGAAACAGAGCTGAACAGCAAGAAAATCGATGCTATCTGGAATGGTCTTTCTATTACGCCGGAACGGGAAAAGAATATCCTCTTCTCCCGGCCCTATGAAAACGGACCGCAGATTCTCCTCGTGCGGGCTGATTCCCCCATTCAGGGAAAAGCAGACCTGGCCGGCAAAATCGTAGGAACGCAGCAGGGCAGTACCGGTCTGGAAGCAATTAATCAGGAACCGGAGCTGCGCGATTCGTTCAAAGAACTCAAACAATATTCGGATAATGTGACGAGCTTCATGGATCTGGAAGTCGGACGGATTGATGCCGTCGTCGTAGCCAAGACGACAGCGGCGTATTTCATGCAGAAGAACAAAGCGAACTTCCGCATCATTGACGTAGGATATCCGGATATACCCAGCGGCGTCGGCATGCGCAAAGACGATACGGCACTGAAGGCGAAACTGGATAAAGTACTGGAAGATATGCACAATGACGGCACGAGCAAAGCCATTTCGGAAAAATGGTTTGGCATTGATATTTCGATGTAACAAGGAGGATATGAATCATGAACTGGAAAAAAGCAATGCTGGCAGGTACGCTGGCAGTTACAACGGCAGTACTGGTTGCCGGCTGCGGAGGACAGGATAAAAAAGCAGCAGACCAGAAGATGCCCGATAAAATCGTCATCGGTCTTGATGACAATTTCCCGCCTATGGGATTCCGCAACGAAGGCGGTGAACTCGTCGGGTTTGATATCGATCTGGCAAAAGAAGCAGCCAAACGGCTGGGGGTCGAAGTGGAATTCAAACCCATCGACTGGGACAGCAAAGAAGCCGCTCTGCAGAGTAAACAGGTGGATCTTCTCTGGAACGGGCTGACCATCACCAAAGACCGGTCAGAAAAGATTGCCTTTTCCAAGCCGTATATGAAAAACGCCCAGCTTCTCGTCGTACGGGCTGATTCCCCCATTACCGACCGGGCCGGTCTGGCCGGTAAGATTATCGGTACCCAGGAAGGCAGCAGTTCCATCGATGCCCTGGATAAGAATAAGGAATTCGAAGATTCCCTCCAGGAAGTCAAGAAATATGGCGATTTCGTCAACGCCTTTATGGATCTGGAAATCGGCCGTACGGACGGCGTTCTCGTCGATAGCGTAGTCGGCCGGTACTATATGACCAAGAAAGAAGGAAAATTCAAAGTCATCGATGACAAGATGGGCGATGAACAGTTCGGTGTCGGCATGCGCAAGGACGACAAGGTCCTTCAGGATAAGCTGAACGATGTCTTGAAACAGATGACGGAAGATGGTACAATGACTAAGTTGTCCGATAAATGGTTTGGGGAAGATATAACGATTCCCGTCAAATAACGTATAATTTTGCTGTATCTGGTGGAGGGGCCGCCTGTGTCTGGGCGGCCCGCTTGTTTGTCCTGACACCGGTACATAGTAAGGGAGTGCCGTATGGAGTATTTATTGCATATTGTGCCTGCTGTAGCCGTTGGGCTTCAGGTTACGCTGAAAATTTTTATCATTACTATCGTGCTCAGCCTGCCCCTCGGGGTGGTCATGGCCATAGCCCGTATTTCCAAAATCAAGCCACTAAGCAAGTTCATGGGAGCCTATATTTATATCATGCGCGGTACGCCGCTCATGCTGCAGATCCTGTTTATCTATTACGGGCTGCCCTTTATCATTGACGGCCTGAAGCTGGCGGATTTTCCGGCGGCCATCATCGCCTTCGTCTTTAACTACGCTGCGTATTTCGCTGAAATTTTCCGTGGCGGGATCCAGTCCATTGACAAAGGCCAGTATGAAGGGGCGAAAGTCCTGGGCATGACCTATGTCCAGACTATGCGCCGCATCATCCTGCCACAGGTCGTAAAGCGCGTACTGCCGCCTGTAGCCAATGAAACTATCAACCTGCTGAAAGATACGTCTCTGGTCTATATCCTGGCTATGAATGACATCCTGCGCATCACCCGGTCGATTGTACAGCGTGATTTCGATACGACAGCCTTTATCGTAGCCGCCGTCTTCTATCTCTTCTTTACGTTTATCCTTACGAAAGTATTCAGTTATCTGGAAAAACGCTTTGCCGTATACGATGAATAGGAGGCACTACGATGAGCTTTATTGAAATGAATCATATCCGTAAACAATTCGGGAACCTGGAAGTATTGAAAGATGTGACGCTGCATATGGAACGGGGCGAAGTCATTTCCATTATCGGGCCTTCCGGGAGCGGCAAGAGTACCTTCCTGCGGTGTCTCTGCCAGCTTGAAACGATCAATCGCGGAGAAATCATCGTCGATGGACAGTATATGGTGAAGACGCCGGAAGGCAGCCAGCGTGCCGTCTACGAACCAGCATCCCAGGTACGGGCTATCTGCCGCCGCATGGGCATGGTATTCCAGCATTTCAACCTCTTTCCTCATATGACGGTTCTCGATAACATCCTCGAGGCCCCGCGGATCGTAAAGGGAATGAAAACCAATGAAATCCTGCCCGTAGCCGAATCTCTTCTTAAACGGGTCGGCCTCTGGAGCAAGAAAGACGCCTATCCGTCCCAGCTTTCGGGTGGCCAGAAACAGCGTGTGGCTATTGCCCGGGCTCTGGCCATGCAGCCCGATATCATGCTCTTTGACGAACCGACGTCGGCACTGGACCCGGAACTGACCGGAGAAGTACTGCGGACAATCAAGCAGCTGGCCGATGAAGATATGACTATGATCATCGTGACCCATGAAATGGCCTTTGCCAAAGAAGTTTCCGACCGGGTCCTGTTCATGGCAGAAGGTATTGTCCAGGAAGAAGGGAGTCCGGAACAGATTTTTGAACATCCGCAGAATGAACGGACCCAGAGCTTCCTCAAATCGATGCTGCGGTTCTGATACAAGCTGCACTGTATATCCGATATATGGTGCAGTTTTTTGTTTCCCACGAATTACTGTATTTATGATATAATGGAGGGGTAAACAATACGAACGAAAGGCTGTGGTATTATGATGAATCGGATTACTTTACCGTCTGGTCTTGTACTGGATATGTCCCACCTTTATGGGCCGGATGCCTTGATAACGGGACAGGAAGTTGCGGATTTTGCGCCAGTCTATCAAAAGGCCCATAGGGTCATGATGGAGCTGCGCCAGAAAGGAACGGTTGCCGGCCACCTTTCCAAAGACGGTGAACCGGAAGCGGTCCTTTTCCCGCAGCTGCCGTATATTGCCGAAGGCAATATCAACAATCCCGAACGCATTGTAGCTCTGGAAGAGCTGGGACGGACGGTGCGGAACCGCGTTGATGCCGTCGTGTTCTTTGGCATTGGCGGATCGTATCTGGGCGGCAAGGTGTTGTTTGATGTCCAGTGCGGTGAATTCTGGAATCTCAGGAGCCGGAAAGAACGGAATGGTTATCCCAAGGCATTTTTTGCCGGAAACAACGTCGATGCCCATAAGCTGTCGGGCCTGATTCAGACTTTGCGTGCCGAAAGTTCACAGCAGCCGGGCTATACGGTCATGGCTGTCGTCATATCCAAATCGGGATCTACCATCGAACCCATGTCAAATTACATGATTTTCAGAAAAGCCATGGAAGATGCTGCTATTTCTCTGGAAACCGTAGCTGTTACCGATCCCCATGACGGAGAAAAGGAAACACTGCTGCACACACTGGCCCGCGAATCGGGATGGCCCATCTTCTATGTGCCGGACGGCATCGGTGGCCGGTTCAGCGTTTTTTCCGAAGTAGGACTCATCGTCGGTGCCCTGACCGGTTTTGACATCCGTTCCTTCCTTGCCGGTGCCCGCGAAGCCGATCAGGCTGCCAAGAGCGATGATATCACGAAGAATCCGGCCCTTTTAAACAGTGTCCTTAAATTCCTGGCCGGAAGCCGTCACGGAAGAAATCTGGAAGTCCTCATGCCTTATGCCGATAATCTGAAATCCTTGTCAGAATGGTATATCCAGCTCCTGGCAGAATCGCTGGGCAAACGGCTGAATAAAGAAGGCCAGGTCGTCCATTATGGACGGACTCCTATCGTCGCTGTCGGCACGACGGATATGCATGCCCAGACGCAGGAACATCAGGAAGGGCCCCAGGATAAGGTCGTCCAGTTCGTTTCCATCGAAAAATGGCCTGATGATCTTGTCGTTCCCCATACATATGATTCCTTTGCCAAGCTGGCTGCCTTCAGCGGCCTGCCTCTGAGCCAGATCCTGGAGGCGGCGCGCCGGGCCAATGAAGAAGCTCTCATCGGGGACGGAAGGCCCAGTGCCAATTTCATTCTCCCCGAACTGAATGCGTTTTATCTGGGTGAGCTCATGTTCATCCTCTGCTGGTCTATTGCCTATGAAGGGGAATATGCCGATGTCGATGCCTTCAATCAGCCAGGGGTAGAAATATACAAACGCTATCTGGGACAGCATCTGGCAGAAATGAAAAAATAAGTCTTTTCAGCCGTGGTATGTCTTTAGAGGACAACCGATGGCTCTGGTTTTACTTTTGTAGTGAAAGGTTGCATTACTTATGAATATTCTTGTTACTGGAGGCGCCGGATATATTGGCAGCCATACCGTAAAAGCATTATTGGAAAAAGGTCATTCCGTGACCGTACTGGACAATCTGTCACGGGGACACCGTAAGGCCGTGCCGGCCGATGTGGAACTCATCGAAGAAGATATCCATCATCTGGACCGGGTAAAACAGATCCTGACAGACCGGAACATCGAAGGGGTCATGCATTTTGCTGCCCATAGCCAGGTGGGGGAATCCATGGTCAATCCGACTATCTATTACGATAATAATATAGTCGGGTCCTATTATCTGCTGGAAGCAGTCCGGCAGGCCGGTGTACCCTATATGGTTTTCTCATCGACGGCAGCCGTGTATGGCGAACCGGAACAGACGCCTATTACGGAGGACATGCCGTACGCGCCGACCAATGTCTACGGCCAGACGAAATTGATGATTGAACACATGCTGGCCCAGTTCAGCCGTGCCTATGGCCTGCGGTATGTAGCCTTGCGCTATTTTAATGCGGCCGGAGCCGATGCCGGCGGTATGATCGGGGAAGACCATACGCCGGAAACACACCTGATTCCGCTGATCCTGCAGACGGCACTGGGACAGCGCCGGAGTATCAAAATCTTTGGTACTGATTATCCGACGGCCGATGGTACCTGTATCCGCGACTATATCCACGTAACGGATCTTGCCGATGCCCATGTGCGGGTTCTGGATTATCTGGCCCATGGCGGCCAGTCCCAGTATTTTAATCTGGGGACCCAGCATGGCATGAGTGTGCGCCAGATGATTGAGACGGCTAAAAAGGTAACAGGCCGGGATTTTGCCGTAGAAGAAGCCCCGCGCCGTGCCGGTGATCCCGCTGTGCTTATCGCAAGCTCTGAAAAAATTCAGGCTGTGACTGGCTGGCGCCCTGTCCATAGTGACGTGGAACACATCATTGCCGATGCATGGAACTGGCACCGCACGCATCCGGAAGGATACGGGGATGGGAAATAGGCTGTCCGCTTATGGTCACTTTGTTTGGAACATTTTAGTTCATCACGCGAAAACATGGCTCCCGTATGGAGTAATCCTGGCATGTCTGACAGGAATCTGGTTTTGGTGGGATGGACCGGTATCAAAACAAAACGCAGTAATACGGGAGACGAAGAATCATCATGATTCTCCGCCTCCCTCTTTTTCACAGAAAAAGACCGGTCCGTCTTTAAAGAATGGAGGAACATGCCGGTACAGTCTGACCGGTACACGGCGGACGAAACCGCTGGCCGATTTATTTGAGCCCTCTGCTGGTACGCCGGCTGTGGGATCTGAAGGAAAAAAGGAAAAAGGCCCGGAAAAACAGGAAAAACAAAACCGTAAGGACAGGCAGATGCCATCGCAGTCTATACGGGTGCCGCAGGTATGCGGCACGATGGAAGAAAAGGGCCGGCGTCTTATCCTGCTCAGTAATGGACAGAAATCACAGGCCTGCGCGGCAGGAGATTCCTTTGATTCCTGGCAGATCGTGTATATTTCTCCCGGCGTGGCCGGACTTTCGAAAGAAGGTGTCATTCATGAAGTCTATTTTTGAGATGCACCGGTTGTGGCGGCAGATGGGATTCCTGATCATAGGGTTGGTGCTGGCCGGATGGCCGGTACCGGTTGGGGCTCTCGATGTCCGCGTTCATGAGGCCCCGGTCCGCACGGTCCTCTCGGGGCTGGCCCGCAGCGCCGGCATCAATTTGATCATTGATGATACCGTAGACGGTGCCGTGACGATGGAACTGCAGGATGTATCTGCCGAAGAGGCAATCCGCGTACTGGCAGATAGTCAGAATCTGCTGTACAGTAAGGAAGGCCCTATTGCCGTCATTACTGCCGGACGGGCCCATGACCAGGCCCGGAGCTGCTATACCTGGAAGCTCCGTTATGCCGATCCGGACAGCGTGCGTCAGGCGGCAGAAGCCGTGGCAGGGTCCGGCCTTGTCCGCTATCACAGCGATACGAACTCCCTCATTCTCCACGGTACGGCCCGGACAGCAGCCGCTGTAGACCGGCTGGTACAGTCCCTCGATGTGCCGGTGCAGCAGGTCGATGTGGAAATAGAATTCCTGTCCCTTCAGACCGATGCTGTCAAAGACCTGGGTATTTCCTGGGACTGGACGGTCATGGAAGGAGGCCCGGGCCATCAGGCTTTCCTGTATACCGGCCAGCTGCGAGCACTGGAAAGCAAAGGCAAAGCCCGCGTCCTGGCGCGGCCCCATCTGATGGCGCAGAATGGAAGGGAAGCGCAGATTCTCATCGGGGACCGCATCCCTGTCCTGACCGAACACGTGACCGATGGAGAAGTATCCCGCATGACAGAATATGAAGATGCCGGCATCAAGCTGAGCTTTACGCCGCGGATTCACGACGACCACAGCGTGACAGCACATATCCGTGCAGAAGTCGGAACGCCTATCCTGGTACCGGAACTCAAGGCCTACCGGATCACGACGCGCCGGGCTGATACGGACGTCTGTATGCAGCCAGGACGGGATCTGCTCATTGGCGGTCTCATCAGCCGGGAAGAAATCAATAACCTGCGTAAAGTCCCCATACTGGCAGAGATCCCCGTTCTGGGAAAATTATTCCGGTACCACTATACATCGAAGAAAGAAACGGAACTGGTCATCCTCATCCGCTCCCGCGTGGCGCCGCCTCTCTCCGGGTCCGCACGTTGACAGGCTGCGGGGAATCTGCTACCATAGATGTGTTTTCAGCAAAAGGGGGACATGTGAGATGGAAAAAATACTATGTGTAGCTTTGGGCGGCGGAATCGGGGCAGCCTGCCGGTATGTACTGACGGAATTGTGCAATATGCATGGCGGGGCCTTTTTCCCCTATGGGACGATACTGGCTAATGTCATCGGATCGTTTCTGATTGGCATCCTCTTTGTCTTTTTCAGCAGTCATTCATCTCTTTCGCCTCTGGTCAAGCTGCTCTTTGTGACGGGGGTTCTCGGAGGGTTTACGACGTTTTCTACATATAATATGGAACTTCTGACTATGGCCCGGACCGGGGAATTTACCTTTGCCCTTCTCTATCTGGGGTTCAATGTCATCGGCGGCTTTGCTGCCTGCTGGCTGGGGTATGCTGCGGGCAATGCCATCGTCTGATTTTGTTACAAAGTGTTTCTATATATGACCTGTTCAATGGCATTTAAAAAGGACTGGCTACCGGAGACAGTATGTCTCTGATAGTCAGTCCTTTTGCGTACAGGTATCAGGCCTTTGCCGGTTCTTTTTTCCCTCTGGCAGCGTAGAAAAGGGAACCGAGGATGAAGCCGGCGATAAACGGGATAATCCAGCCGAAACCGTATGCCGAAAGCGGCGTAGCGGCTACGATGGCTTTGGCAAAGCCGAGACTGGATAGACCGGGCAGGGATTCGAGGAGTGCGTATATGGTCACCAGATAGACCGATCCCTTGTAAGCACCGTCATTGGGGATGATGCGGACGAGAACGCCCAGGACCAGCAGGGCCAGACAGGGCGGATAGCAGACGCCAAAAATCCAGCCGATATAGGTGACGATACCGTCCACCCCAAGGAGTGCCGTAAGAGCAGACAGAATGCAGCAGCCGATGGCCACCTGACGATAAGAGAAGCGCCCCGTGGCCTGACTGGTGAATTCGGCTACGGCGGCAATCTGTCCGATCGCCGTCGTCAGGCAGGCCAGCACGACGGCGATCCCCATGGGAATCATGACGGCGCCGCCTACGCGCTGGATAATCGCTACCAGAAGTTCTGCTCGTCCGATGGACTGGGGATAGTCACCGCTGACACAGGCCCCCATGTACAGGAGGGAACCGTAAATGATGAACAGCAGGACAAAGGCGATGATGCCGCAGCCAATGAGACAGCGGTTACGCTGGGCGACTGCCGTATATCCCTTGGCATTGATGGAACTGATGAAAACGGCGGCCATGATGAAACTGACCAGCACATCGCCTGTATTGTATCCGCCCAGGAAGGCATTAACGAACGGATTGGGGACGGCCGGACTGACCGGCGTCCCTATAGGGCTGGCGACGCCCATGATGGCGATGACGACCAGAATGAGGGCCAGAAGAGGCGTCAGATATTTGCCCATCCGGTCCATGACGTTATTCTTATCAGCAGCAAAGAAAAAGGAAATGATGAAATATACGATGACGAGAGGAATGAACGGTGCTGATGGAATATTGCCCTGGATGCCGAGCTGGATGGCCGTGGCACACGTACGGGGAATGGAAACAAAAGTGCAGACCAGCATCAGTGCGGCCAGCAGGATATGGTACGTGTATTTTCCGACATGATCGGTAATGGAATGTACGTCGCCATTGAGACCGATGACGATAAGGGTAAAAATGGGCAGGAAAATACCGGACAGGGTCAGGCCGGAAAGGCCGGAAAGGTAAGCGGACCCGCTGTTCAGTCCCAGCTGGGGCGGGAAAATCAGGTTACCAGCGCCAAAGTACGTAGCAAAGAAGGCAAAACCCAGAATGCATACATCGCGGAAACGGATGGAATGGGGAGCAGACATGATAAAACCTCCTGAAAAAAATATACAAAGAGAGCCGGCAATTGCACCGTGTACAGGCATTACCGGCCCCCATTGGTCGAAATTATGCGATTGTCACTATCGTATTTTATGCTTTATCCAGAGCCTGTTTCAGATCATCGAGAAGGTCATCGACATTTTCCAGGCCGACGGAAATGCGGATCGTGCCGCTGGTGATGCCGGCAGCCTTCAGGGCTTCATCATTCAGCTGCTGATGCGTCGTCGAAGCGGGATGTACGAGCAGCGATTTGGAATCGCCTACGTTAGCCAGATCGGAGAAAATCTGTGCGGCGTCGATGAAACGGCGGGCTGCTTCCCGGCCGCCCTGGAGTTCGAAGGAGAAGATGGAACCGGTGCCCTTCGGGAAATATTTCTGAGCCAGTTTATAATAAGGAGAGCTCGGAAGGGACGGATAGTTTACTTTCGTAACTTTCGGATGGTTTTCCAGAAAATCGGCTACTTTCTGGGCGTTGGAAACGTGGCGTTCAATGCGCAGGGACAGGGATTCGAGGCCCTGGATGAGCAGCCATGCATTGAACGGGCTGAGCGATGCGCCGAGGTCGCGGAGGTATTTGGCGCGGACGCGGGTTACAAAGCTGGCACCGGGGACGTCTTTGACAAAGCTGAGGCCACCGTAGGATTCATCCGGTTTGACCAGTTCTTCGAACCGTCCCGAGCCTTCCCAGTCAAAATCGCCTTTTTCTACGATAAGACCACCCAGCGTCGTGCCGTGGCCGCCGATGAATTTAGTAGCCGAATGGAGAACGATATCGGCACCGTGTTCAAAGGGGCGGAAGAGGAACGGTGTGGCAAAGGTGTTATCTACGAGAACGGGGATGCCGTTTTTGTGGGCGATTTCAGCGATGGCTTCGAAATCAGGAATGTTGATGGCCGGATTGCCCAGGCTTTCCAGATATACGGCCTTCGTCTTGTCTGTAATCAGTACGGCAAAAGACTGGGGATCGTCGGGATCGGCGTATTTGACGGTAATGCCGAGGTGTCTGAATGTATCGGTGAACAATTCGATGGTGCCGCCGTACAAGGTCGGAGCGGCGATGATTTCATCACCGGCACCGGCGAGGTTGATGAGGGAAAGGGAAATTGCGGCAGCGCCGGTAGCCGTAGCCAGGGCAGCTGTACCGCCTTCCAGTGCGGCAATCCGTTTTTCCAGTACATCCCAGGTCGGGTTGGCCAGGCGGGAATAAATGAAGCCCGGTTTTTTCAGGCCGAACTGATCTTCGCCATCCTGTGTGTTTTCAAATACATAGCTCGTCGTCTGATAAATAGGAACGGCACGGGCGCCTGTTGCCGGATCGGGAACCTGACCTGCATGCTGCTGTAATGTTTCGAATTTGTAATTTGTGCTCATAATGAATTCCTCCTGTGATGTAAAAATAATTTTTTTTACTTGAAGGCGTGTTGTAATAAAAAAAGCTTCCGTCCCCTCGTAAGGGACGGAAGCACCGTGATACCACCCAATTTCGCCTGACTCTCACAAGCCAGGCCTCTTCAGGTACGCAGACCGTAGTCTTGAATACCATAGCACGATAACGGGTGCAACCGGACGGTCTAATTATTCGACCAGTCTGCTCTGAGGCCATCTTCCACGGAATTCCCTGCGCTCCCTTTCACCAGACGGAAGCTCTCTGTGCCATTTCCTTCCATGTACTCTTCTCTTCATTGCAACACTATCAAGTTGATGACGTAAGTCTACCATGGAAAAATGAATTTGTCAAACCCTTTTTTGCCCAAAATTGAAAATTTTTAGAATTAAGTTCTATTGGAATACATCTGGTCAAAGGCCATAAATGTATATATTATATATGGAAAAGGGGAGTAAAAAAAATAATAAAAATATCGTTCTACATAGCCTGCAAAAAAGTAGGACAACCCCGTATGAGTTGTCCTACGTCCGCTGATTTGTATAATTATTCAAATTCTTCATCGCCGTCGTTAATGTAGAATTCTAAGATATCCGGACGGGAATAGTGGCCGGTGGCATCAAATTCCATGCGGCTCATAGGGACTTTGTCCATGTCGAGGTCGGCATAGATGATGGCTTCTTTGTTCCAGACTGGTTCGGTCACATAATGACCATACGGATCGATGATGCAGCTGCCACCGGTACACGTTTCGTCTTTCAGACGGCTGATTTCTTCCTGTTCCAGAAGCGTAGACGGATACATGTCTTTAGTGAAATACTGATCGACATTGAACACGTAGCAGTGTCCTTCAATGGCGATATGCTTGATCGTATCCTGCCATTCGGGATTGTCATTGGTGTTGGGAGCCAGATAGAGGGCCACTCCTTTTTCATATAAGGCGACGCGGGCCAGGGGCATGTAATTTTCCCAGCAGATGAGACTGCCCATGCGGCCCCATTCCGTATCGACCATGGGGAAATACGTTTCCGGCACATGGGAATCGGCCCAGATATAGCGTTCAGCACCGGTCGGCTTGATTTTGCGGTGCAGGGAGACCAATTCACCTTCCGGCGAAAAGATCAGATTGCTGCAGTATAAGGAGCAATTGATAGGATCCCGTTCGGTAACGCCTATGCTGACGTAGGCATGGGCTTTTTTGGCAGCGGCGGCAATGCTGATGGTATCGTCAGGGACGACGACGGCATTGTCATAATAGACTTTCCAGTCCTTGCGGCCAGCTTCATTCCGGCTGCCGACGGTGAAGCCAAAGGTCAGTCCGTAGGGATAGCAGGGGATGAGCGATTCCGGGAAGACGATGAGCTCGGCCCCGTTCTGGCCGGCTTCCATGATCTGGCGCACGACTTTATCGATAGTCGCTTTCTTGTCGAATAAGACAGGGGATGCCTGGACGATAGCCGCCCGCAGCTGCTTTTTCAGATTTTTCATGCAACGATTCCTCCGTTCATAATTTCATAATAGTATAATTTATTATAACATAGATTCTCTGATGCGCTCAAAGAAGAATCTATGTTATACTAGAAGCCGTGAGGTGAAATGTATCATGAACAATCCTTTTGAGAATGTGACTATATTAGATTTTACGCATGTATATTCCGGCCCTTACTGCACCATGCTCTTTGCTGATCTGGGTGCCAGAGTTATTAAGGTGGAACGGCCGGGAAGCGGCGATGATACGCGCCATTACCTGCCGTTTAAAAACGACGAAAGCGGGTATTTTGCTTACCTGAACCGCAATAAAGAAAGTATTACCCTGGATTTGAAATCCCCGGAAGGGAAAGAAATAGCCCTCGGCCTGATGAAACAAAGTGACATTGTCATCGAAAATTTTTCTGCCGGGACGATGAAAAAACTGGGCCTGTCCTATGAAGAAGCCCGGAAGGTACGGCCTGACATCATCTATGCCTCCATTTCCGGATTCGGCCAGACGGGGCCGCTCTGCCATAAAGCCGCCTATGACAATATAGCCCAGGCTATGGGCGGGCTGCTGCGGGTCACGGGGTATCCCGACCAGGCGCCGGTCAAAGTGGGTGTATCCATTGCCGATGCCAATGCCGGCATTCATGCCGCGTTCTGCCTGATGGCCGCGCTCTATTACCGCGAACACACGGGAAAAGGGCAGTATATCGATGTGTCCATGATGGAAACGACCATGTCCGTACTGGAAAATTTTGTCATCCAGTATACTCTGAACGGTGTCGTGCCGGAACGGATGGGCAATGAACATTCTGCATCGGCTCCTTTTGATGTCTATGTGACAAAAGATGACTATATCGCTGTGGCAACGGCCAGCAACCGCTTGTTCAGCCGCATGCAGGATGCCATGGGACTGGATATCATGTCGGACCCGCGGTTTGCGGAAAATACGCTGCGCCGCAAAAACTATGCCGAGCTGAAGCCGATTATAGAAGCGTGGATGAAGGAACATACGACGGCAGACATCGTCGCCTTGTTCGATAAGGCCGGCGTGCCGGCGGCTCCGCTCCTGCGCATCGATGAACTGGTACATCATCCGCAGATACGGCAGCGGGGCATGATGGAAACGCAGCATCATCCCGTCATCGGTGATTTTGAAATGCCCGGTTTTCCCGCTCATTTTTCGGAAATACAGACACCGGTCCGCAAGGCAGCCCCTCTTCTCGGTGCCGATACGGATGACGTCCTCTCGGTTATGCTCGGCTTCAGCAAAGAAAAGATACAGGAACTGAAAGACCGGGATATCGTTTAGAAAGAAAGGAATTATATACAATTGGGTAGTATAAAAGTACAAAAATTAGAGAAGTCGTTCGGCGTACGGAATATTTTCCACGATGTATCCTTTGAGCTGCGCCGGGGAGAACGGCTCGGGCTGATCGGGGCCAACGGGGCAGGCAAATCGACACTCCTCAAATGCCTCATCGGGGATGAGGATTATGGCGGGGGAACCTTTGTCATTTCCGAAGGAGAATCCGTAGGATACCTGCAGCAGGATATCACCTATGAAGACGATGTAACCCTGAGGGATACGATGACCGCTGCCTGGCAGGATGTCCTGCGCCTGGAAGGGCAGTTGAAAGATGTAGAAAAACAGATGCAGAGCCAGCCCGATAATGAGGAACTGATGAACCGCTACGCTCACATGCAGGAGCGGTTCGAATGGCTGGGGGGATTTGAATACGAATCGATGAGCCGCAAAATCATCCAGGGACTGGGCTTTGGGGAAGACGATATGGACCGGCCCGTACAGAGTTTTTCCGGCGGTCAGAAGACGCGCATCAATCTGGCCAAAGCCCTCGTACGGCGTCCGGACTATCTGTTTCTCGATGAACCGACGAACCATCTCGATATGGATATGCTGGAATGGCTGGAAGGTTACCTCCTTTCCTATGGCGGAGGAATTCTCATCGTATCCCATGACCGGTATTTCCTCGACCGGGTCGCTACAGGGATTCTGGAGCTGAGTCATGGCACGGTTACGAAGTATAAAGGAAATTACACGCGGTATGTGGAACAAAGCCGCGTCCGCCGCAAGGCACTGGAAAATGCCTACCGCAAGCAGCAGGAACACATCCATGAAACGGAAGAATATATCCGCAAATACAAGGCCGGAATAAAGGCAAAACAGGCACGGGGACGCCAGTCCCAGCTGGACCGGCTGGAACGGATCGAACTGGCACCGGAAGAAGCGACACTCCATTTCCATTTTGCCCCGGCCGAAGGCTGCGGGGAAAAAGTGCTGGTTCTCGATAATGTCTGCGGCGGCTATGGCGGAAGAAAGCTTTTCGATCATCTGAGCCTGCTCCTGCGCCGCGGTGAGTCGGCAGCATTGATCGGCCCTAACGGGACGGGCAAGACGACGCTGCTGCGGATGATTATGGGAGAGAAAGAACCGGATAGTGGCCATATTACCCTGGGAAGCCGGGTCCACATCGGTTATTTTGCCCAGGAACATACGGAACTGCACGGGGCCTGGAGCGTACTGGAAGAAATCATGAATGCCTTCAGCTATGGAGAAGATGAAGCCCGCAATATCTTGGGCCGGTTCCTGTTTACTGGTGACGATGTGTTTAAAACCATTGACAGCCTGAGCGGCGGTGAACAGGCACGGCTGGCCTTATTGAAATTATTTCTCGAAGGCCCGAATTTCCTCATCCTGGACGAACCGACGAACCATCTGGACATTCCGACACGGGAAATCCTGGAACAGGCACTGCTCGATTTTGGCGGCACGTACCTGGTCGTATCCCATGACCGGTATTTCCTCGATAAGATCACCGGGCGGACACTGGTCCTGGAAAACAAGAAGCTGAAAGAATTCCTGGGCAATTATACCTATTACCGGGAAAAAGAACGGGAAGCAGTGGAACTTCAGGCTCAGGAAGCGGCAGAACAGGGCGCAGAAAAAACGGGAGAAAAACAGGAAGAAAAACGGATGTCTTCCGAAGCGCATGTAGAACCAGATAAAAAGGATGCCACGCCGGCAGTGAAAAAAAAACCATCCTATGGGACGGCCCGCAAGCTGGAACAGATAGAAATGAAGATAGCCGAACTGGAAGCGACGGTCAAAATGTATGAATTTCAGCTGAACCAGCCGGAAAATCAGACTAACCCGGATAAAGCACTGGAACTGACCGGGCTGTATGAAACGACGAAACGAAAGCTGGACGAGGCCTATGATACGTGGGCGGAGCTATCGGAAAAAGAATAAAGATGGATTCTTTTCCTTGCAGTCAGCACCAATGTAATATATACTAGCAACTAGAATGATATCGTGTTGACAAATATAAAGCAGGGAGTTAATGTACATGAATGAAAAAATTTTGCTGATCAATGATATCCCCGGTTACGGAAAAGTGGCACTGGCGGCGATGATGCCCATTCTGGCCCACATGAAATACGACGTATATAATCTGCCTACGGCCGTCGTGTCCAATACGCTGGATTATGGAAAGTTCGATATTCTGGAAACGACGGAATATATGAAAAAAACTCTGAAGGTCTGGGAGGAGCTGGGCTTTTCCTTTGATGCCATTACGACAGGGTTTATTGTGTCCCAGGAGCAGGCGGATATTGTGACCCGTTTCTGCCGGGAACAGGCCAGCCGGGGTGTGCGTATTTTTGTCGATCCCATCATGGGTGACGAAGGCCATCTGTATAACGGCGTAGGAGAAGAAACGGTAGAGCGGATGCGCGATTTGTGCCGCATCGCCGATTATATCATGCCAAATTATACGGAGGCGGCCTATCTGGCCGGCCTGGACTGTAAGGACGGCGACCTGGATGAAGAGGAAACACGGCAGCTCATCGATGCGCTCCGGGCCATCTGCCCCCGCTCGGTCCTCATTACCAGCGTGCGGACTGATGGCACTTATGTCGTGCTGGGGTATGACCATGAACGGAATACCTATTTCCAGTTGCCGTACAATCTGATTCCCGTCCGCTTTCCCGGTACAGGCGATGCCTTTTCGGCCATCCTGACCGGGCAGGTACTGCGCGGTCATGCGCTGGAGACGGCGGCCCTTCTTTCCATGGAGAGCGTGCGGAATCTCATTGCTGCCAATATGGGCGTGAAAGATATCTACAAAGGAATCCCCATCGAGCAATGCCTGAATCTCGTAGAAGAGGTACAGACTGATTGATAGGAAAAGCGCTGAGGCGGAAGGCAGCAGTGCTTTTTTATGGGTAGTGTGTCAGCAGGATGTCTGGCACCAGCAGAGGAGTGATGATACGATGTATACGATACAAATCAAACGGATATATGAGCAGCCGGAAGATACGGATGGAACGCGGATTCTGGTAGACCGGCTCTGGCCAAGGGGAATTTCAAAAGAAAAAGCCCATCTGGACCGCTGGGCCAAAGAAATAGCCCCGTCACCGGAACTTAGGAAATGGTATTGCCATGATGCAGCATTGTACGATGAGTTTTCAAAGCGCTATCTGGCAGAACTGGATATGAATGAGGCAGGAGCCTCGTTCCTAAGCGACTGCCGGGTCTATTTGCAACAGGGAAATGTAACACTCGTGTATGCGGCGAAAGACACGGCACACAGTCATGCCCTGGTCCTGCAGCACTGGCTGCTGCAGGAACTGCAGCTCCAGGGGAAATAGAAAGGATGGATGTTTTTTCATGAATGAAACGAAGACTTCGGTCTTATCGAATGGACTTTTATGGTTTGGTGCTGGCATTTCTATTGCAGAAATACTGACGGGGATGCTCCTGGCACCGCTGGGATTTGGCAAGGGACTCCTGGCCATCATTATCGGCCACGTCATCGGCGGTGCCGTCATGTTCGGAGCCGGCGTCATCGGCGGCCGTACGGGACGGAGCGCCATGGAAACAGTGCAGATTTCCTTCGGCCGGCAGGGAGCTAAATTGTTTGCCGGACTGAACGTCATCCAGCTCATCGGCTGGACCGCTGTCATGATTGCCAGTGCTGCCGTGGCGGCCAATACGATTGCGGCTATCGGCACGGCCTTCTGGAGTGTCATCATAGCAGCCCTCATTGCACTGTGGATCGTGCTGGGTCTGAAGAACCTGGGTCGGGTCAATGTCATCGTCATAGCGGCCCTCCTGATTCTGACACTGGTCCTGAGCGCGGTTATTTTCAGCGGCGGCGCAGCTCCGAAAGCAGATGGCACCATGACCATGGGACAGGCCATCGAACTGACCGTAGCCATGCCCCTTTCGTGGCTGCCCATTATTTCCGATTATACACGCACGGCAGAAAAACCGATCAAGGTGACGGCAGCCAGCTGCGGTACCTATTTTGTGGCGAGTACGTGGATGTTTGTCATCGGCATGGGGGCGGCTTTGTATACGGGACAGGATGATATTGCCGCTATTATGCTTCAGGCCGGGATGGGACTGATCGGCATCCTGATCATCCTTCTTTCCACGGTGACGACGACCTTCCTCGATGCTTTTTCTGCTGGCGTCAGTGGACGGAGCCTGTTTCCACAGCTTTCCGATACGGTCCTGGCCCTCATCGCCTGCGCCGGGGGCATGATTCTGGCTATTGCCGTCGATGCCAGCCGGTTTGAAGATTTCCTCTATCTGATCGGGTCCGTCTTTGCGCCTATGACGGCCATTCTCCTTTCAGATTACTTCATCCTGCGCCAGGACCACAGCAGTCAGAGCGTATGCTGGCTGAACCTGATCCTGTGGGTGGCAGGGTTTGCCTTGTACCGGGCACTCCTCGATGTACAGACGCCGTGGGGGATTACCTTTCCGGTCATCATACTGGTCATGCTGGCTAGTGCCATCATCCATAAGCTGCTGCCGTCCCGGGGATAATACTGGCAGGAACCATATACCGATTCGTCAATGAACAAAAAGGGCCGTCGTATCATGGACAGAAATTCATGATACGACGGCCCACTGTTTAAGTATATTTCGTGTACGTCTGGAAACCGCCTCTCCCGTGCATCAGAAAAGGGCCTGGCACACAATTGTGTCAGGCCCTGGACAAAGGGGATTATTGAATATCAATCGTGCCTGATTGTTCCTGCGTCTGGGGGTTCAGTTTCGGCAGGCCGATTTTCAGGACACCATTGCGGAAAGCTGCTTTAATGCCGGATTTATCAATATTGTGAATGACAAACTGGCGCTGGAACGCTGTGTTCATGCGTTCTCTGCATACATAACTCGTCTGATGCTGTGCATCGTGCTGGTCTTCTTTATGCTGGGCGGCGATGGTCAGGACATTGTTATCATAGGTGACGCTGATGTCTTCTTTATTTACGCCGGGCAGATCCGTCGTCACAATATAAGCTGTGCCCGTGTCTTCAATATCGCATTTCGGCATGCTCATCTGCGGCATGCGGGAGAAAAAGCCGTCATTAAAGAAATCATCAAATACACTGGGAATAGCAAAATCATTGTTTAATACTGGAAATAAGTCTCTCATAATAATACCCTCTTTCGTAATTGGTAATGCCTGAGATCATTATTTACAGGTCTGTGCATTGCTTTTGTTCTTTTGACCTTTCCTTGTAATCTTCTCTCTTCCGATTACACTTGTATTATACGTCTTATTAGCCACTATGTCAAGAGAGTGCTAAGAAAAATTCTTATCTTTTGAAAAATATCCCTGCAGAAACCAGAGGTCGTAGTTTCTGCAGGGATATACCATATAAAGGAGGATATCATTATGGAGTGGTGCGGTCGGCAGACCAGATAGTCGTATTGCCGGGAAGAGAAATGTAATCCGGCATTTGTCCATACAGTGCATAATAGCGGCTGGCTACGGTATTATCATGTTTCTGGTCGATGATAATCAGCCTCTGGTTTTCCTGCATGAGTGTATCGATAGAAGCCATAGGCATGACGTTCTTGGCATTCCAGTCCATTTTGCCGGGCTGTAATTTTTCTAATTCGTCGGAAGGTACAGCACGATATATGGTTTTGCCGCTATAAAATACGGCGCTGGTGCTATAGCCTTTGTAAAAACAGATGGCCGCATTATCTGTATCCATGCGGGCCAGGGTCTGGCCGATGTCCTTGCCGGACTGGTGCAGCATGATGGGCGGTGCCGCTGTAAAGGCCAGAACCGTATACAGGACGCCGCCGGCCAGGGCGATTTTCCGGACAGGCAGATGGAAGTGCTGGAGCATACCGGCGCTCAGGATGGAAAGAGAAAAGAGAGCCGGATACGTATAGGTCGTGTATTTCGTGGCGACAATGGTAAAGAAAATAAACGTTACGGCAGCGTACAGTGCGAGCAGTAATGCACAGGAGTCACTTCCTGCAAAGGGCATACGGCGTTCTTTCCTGTATTTCCAGAGAGCCCAGGGCCAGGTAAAGCTCCAGGGCGCGAAACCGACGAAGAATATAATGATATAGAAATACCATAAATTCTTTCCGCCGTGTTCCGGAACGGTAGCGCGAAGAAAATTATGTACACCGAAGAAGTTCAGGAGAAAATCATATCCGTGGACTTTATACATGAAGCCGTACCAGAGACCGGCGATGACGAAGAAGAGAAGCATGCCGCTCAGCAGATGAACGTGGAACAGTTCCTTCAGGTCATGGCGCATGATGAGAAAAATCAGGGCTGCCAGTGCGGGCAGGGCCAGGCCGACAGGGCCTTTGGTGAGAACGGCAAGGGCGGCCATGACATAGGCGGCCCAGTACCAGCGGCGGTTTTCCGTATAGCCGAGGTAGAAAAAGGCCAGACAGGCACTCATGAACAGAAACAGTGTCGCATCGGTGATGACTGCTTTTGACAGGAGCCAGCATTCGATGCTGGTCATGAGGATGATGGCGGCAGAAAAGGCAAGAGACCGGCCGTATACGCGGGCAGTGAACCAGTACGTAAACAGTACGCCTGCTGTTCCCATCAGTGCCGAGGGAAGCCGTGCCGCAAATTCGGTAAAGCCGAACAGGGAGAAGGAAAGGGCCAGTTCCCAGTAATAGAAGATCGGCTTGTCATACCAGTAGTGACCGTATATCTGGGGAGAGAGCCAGTCACCGGAGAGGACCATTTCCTTTGCCGTCAGTGCGTAATTCGATTCGGCTGAATCGGTGATGGCCAGAAAAGAATTGGCCGCCAGAAACAGGACGAGCGCGCAGAGACCGAGAAAAACATAGGGATGCTTTTCGATGTATTTCATGTAATTACCCTTCTTTCTGCAAGATAGGGTAAGGATACCAAAGAAATGTTATGAAAAGCGTAAGGACCCTTAAAGAAACTATAAGAAGTGTTAAATAAAAATTAAACAGAAATTTCAGCCATTGCGCCTTGCACATCCGGAGAGTAAGATAGAACCGGAGGGATGCTTGTGACTATAAAAAAACGTCTGATTCTATCGCATATTCTCGTATTCGTCGTGCCTATACTCATGACAGTCGTCCTGTTTCTTATGGCAGCCGGCGGCATCTGGCTTTTTACGCAGAGCGGCAATCACGTCTACGTTGAAAGTTCTACCCAGTTTAACCGGGCCAGTGAAGCCGTCCATCATGTTGTCTTCCGGTCACTGCGCAGCAGCGGTGATGATCCGGAACACTACAAATGGATCATCGAAATGCTGTCGCCGGAACAGAGTTATGTCGTGCTGGAAAAAGACGGCAGCCGCATCTATGAATACGGCAATGGACACCTTGCCAGTATGATGGAAGCCATTCCCAGTGATATCCGGGACCGGTCGTTTTCCCGTCAGAAACGGGATACGTACGTCCACGCCGATACGGGGCGGTTTTATTATCTGGAAAAACAATATATCCATGACTCCCTGTATCGTCTGTATTTTGTCAGCCGGCAGATGCCTCATGGGACAGATGAAGCCGTGGAACATGCCACGCAGGGCACGCTCATGGCTATCTTCCTGGCCTTTTTCCTGGTTCTGGCCGGGACTATTTTCTTCCTGACGCGGTTTGTGCTGCGCTATATTTTACAGGCTCTCAAATTGCTGCAGACCGGATCGGATCAGGTGCGGCAGGGAAATCTCACGTACCGCCTGACCTACAGCCACGATGATGAAGTGAAACCCGTCGTCGATATGTTCAATATCATGGCAGAAGAACTGGAACGGTCCCTTAAGGAGCGGACACGGCAGGAAGAAAACAGAAAGGAACTCATTGCCAGCATGTCCCACGATATCCGTACACCCCTTACGGCTATCCGCGCCTATATCGAAGGACTGGCTGACAACATAGCGGATACGCCGGAACGGCGCCGGCACTATATTGAAGTCATCCAGAAAAAGACAGAGGATATGAACCGTATGATAGACCAGTTGTTCCTGTTTTCTAAAATTGATCTGGGAGAAAAAGCATTGCCTCTGAAATCACTAGAGCTAAATGAAGTAATTTCTGATATAATAGAGGAAAACAAAGAAGGATGGCAGTATCGTCAGGCTCTGGTAGTATGGACACCTTCTCCGGAGGCACTGCCTCTTCTTGGAAACCGGGAGTTATGGCAGCGGATCATAACGAATCTGGTGACTAATAGTATAAAATATAAAACAGAAGAGTATGTACATATTGGTATTCGTTCATGGAAACAGGAGAATATGGTCTGCCTGGAAGTCGCCGATGATGGCCCGGGCGTACCGGAAGAAGCACTGATGCGGCTGGCAGAACCGTTTTACCGTACAGACAAGGCACGGAGCCGGACGGGTGATGGCAGCGGACTGGGCCTTTCTATTGTTGCCAGAGGAATGCAGCTCATGAACGGTACCGTGACCTTTTTGCCGGTCCATCCTCATGGATTGTGTGTGCATATGGAACTGCCTTCCGAGGGGGATGTCAAATGAATGAACGTATTTTGATAATAGAAGATGATCAGGATATCGCTTTTATTGAGAAAGATTACCTGGAAATGAGCGGCTATGCCATAACGATTGCTTCCGACGGCCTGACCGGGCTGAAAGAAGGATTGAGCGGTTCCTATCAGCTGGTACTGCTCGATGTCATGCTGCCCGGCATGGATGGGTTTGAAGTCTGCCGCCGCTTGCGGGATAAAGTGGATATCCCCATTATGATGGTGACGGCCAAGCGGGAAGATATCGACAAAATCCGGGGCCTGGGATTCGGCGCCGATGATTATGTGGAAAAGCCCTTTTCACCGAGCGTCCTCGTGGCCCGGGTCAAATCCCAGCTGGCCCAGTATCAGCGCCTGAAAGGGACACAGATACATAAAAAATCCCGTATTACCCTGGGAAATATCTCTCTCGATCCGGACACGCACCGCGTTTTCGTCGGTGACAAAGAAAAAGTCCTGCCCAATAAGGAGTTCCAGGTATTGGAATTTCTCATGGTCAATGCCGACATGGTCTTCAGCAAAGAAACGATTTACGACAAAATATGGGGCATGGATTCCCTGGGGAATACGGCGACTGTGCCGGTCCATATCAACCGGCTCCGTGAAGCCATCGAAAAAGACCCCAATAAACCCCGCCATCTCCTTACCATCTGGGGGGTTGGCTATAAGTTTAAGCCATAAGCACTGAATGAGTGAAAAATGCTGGATGAACGATTCCCTTCTGTGATATAATTGAACGTACCATTTAGTTTTGGGGGGTATAGTATATGGAACTGGAAATGGAGTTCATCAGGAAACTGCCATCGCCGCAGGAACTGAAAGAAGATTATCCGGTCGAACCGGCTATTTATGAAACAAAGCGCCGGCGCGACAAAGAAATCAAAGATATCCTTACGGGGAAAGATCCGCGATTCCTTCTCATCATCGGGCCCTGTTCGGCTGACAATGAAGAAGCTGTCGTGGATTATGCACACCGTCTGGCCCGCGTACAGGAACAGGTCAAAGACACCATTTACATCATTCCCCGGGTATATACCAATAAGCCGCGTACCATCGGCGTAGGGTATAAGGGGATGCTGCACCAGCCTGATCCGGAGGGGAAAGAAGACATGCTGGCCGGCATCATCGCTATCCGGGATATGCACATGCGCGTCATCAGGGAAACAGGGTTTACCTGTGCCGAAGAAATTCTCTATCCGGAAAACCACCGGTATTTATCGGATCTGTTATCCTATGCGGCTATCGGCGCCCGTTCGGTAGAAGACCAGCTGCACCGCATGATTGCCAGTGGCGTGGGTATTCCTGTCGGGATGAAAAATCCGACATCGGGCGATATTTCCGTCATGCTCAATTCTATCGCTGCAGCCCAGCATGAACAGCAATTCCTGTTCCGGGGCTGGGAAGTAAAGACAATGGGGAATCCGCTGACCCATGCCATCCTGCGTGGCTATGTGGATAAATTCGGCAAGAGCCTTCCCAACTATCATTATGAAGATCTGCAGCGCCTGTTTGAAGAATACGGCAAGCGGGAACTGGAAAACCCGGCTGTCATCATCGATGTGAACCATGCCAATTCGGGCAAGAAATATCTGGAACAGATCCGCATTTCCAACGACGTCCTCTACAGCCGTCATATGAATAAGGATATCAAGAAGATGGTCAAAGGACTGATGATTGAAAGCTATATTGAAGATGGAAACCAGAAAATCAGCGATGGCGTGTATGGTAAATCGATTACCGATCCCTGCCTGGGATGGGAAAAGACAGAAGCCCTGATTTTGGAACTGGCAGACCGCGTAGACTATTAAACTAAATTTCAGATATAAGGAGATACCATCCATGCTCAAACAGATTTCTCTTTTCACAGCGAATACCAATGGAGCCCTGGGCCGGGTCACGGACGTGCTGGCCAGGGCCAATATCAATATTTACACCATGCTGGCCAATGACAGTGCAGAATTCGGCATCCTCCGCATGATCGTCGATGACTCGGAAAAGGCGCAGGATGAACTGGTCAAAGCAGGCTATCAGTGCCGCATCGATAAAGTACTGGCCATCGATATGGCATCGGACGAACCGGGCACGCTGAACAAAATACTTTCTAACCTGAGCCGGGCTAACGTATTCGTCAAATATTGCTATATTTCCTTTGACAGGGAAACATCCTCCCCGATAGCTGTTCTCAAAACAGATGAACCGGAAACGGAAACCTTTCTCAAAGGGAAAGGCTATCGCCTGCTGGACCGCTTCTGATGCAGCGCATGAGCCTGATACAACATACATCCTGACAGGACGGTTCCTGTCAAAAAAAGACGCAGTCTCCGTATGGGCTGCGTCTTTTTTTGGAACAGGGCTTTTTATTTTACGGTCTATCGTATATAATAAAAAGCAACAAAAGAGAAGAGCGGGTTGTTTGTATTATGTATATTGATGTGGTATAAGGAGGGGCTGACATGGCTAAACAACGTAAGTCGAATCGGTATTATACAGGAATGCTGGCGTATACGGAAACGCCAAAAACAATGCGCCGCCGCCGGATTTACAGCAAAATCTGCCTTATTCTGGCTATCTTGTGTATGGGCGGATTTTTCTATATGCTGGTAACGGATTCTTTTCCCGGTACGGTAAAAAAATCGGCGCAGCAGCCAGTGGCCATTATGTGTGAGAAAGACATGGGGTAGAGTGTACAAAAAGTAAATTATGGGTCTCATAAAGAAAGATTATAAATAAAAGTCATATCTTTGTTGCACTTTATACAATTAAAGAGAGGAAAGAGCGGTATAATAAAACCATCAAACAGCTCTACTTCTCTTGCAAACACCTCACTACAAAGCAAAAATGCCTGCAGTTTAAACTGCAGGCATTTTTGTGTTTGCAACGAAAAAAATAAAAACGTATCAGATTATACAAACTAATAAAATAAACAGTGTTATAATTTAATGACAAAAACACATGTGAACAATGCTTAAAAAGAATAGGGAAAGCAGAACTTTGTTCAAAAAGGAGGTAAAGCAGTATGAATGGGGATGTGAAAACGAAAGTTGGTTTTCTGGGACTCGGTGTCATGGGATTGCCCATGTCGGAGAATGTCATCAGAAAATCAGGGTGTGAGGTCTATGGATATGACGTGGTATCCGAAAAACTGGAGGCATTTTCCAAGGCCGGAGGCCATGCGGCAGCCAGTGCGGAAGAAGTTTACACGACCTGCGACATCATTATGCAGATGCTGCCGACTCATGCGATTATCATCAATTCTGTCGAACAAGCCGTCAAATACGGTAAAAAGGGAAATATCATCATTGATCTTTCCTCAGCGGCACCACATATTATCCTGGAATTATACCCGAAAGTAAAAGAAGCCGGGATGTATCTTCTCGACTCCCCTGTAAGCGGTGGCAATCCCAAGGCCAAAGATGGGACGCTGGCCATCATGACTGGTGGCGACAGGGATATCTTTGAAAAAGTCAAACCGCTTCTTGCGTGCATGGGCGAACCGGTATATACCGGCGGCCCCGGCAGCGGTGATGTGACAAAACTGGTCAATAATACCATTGGCGGAGCCTATCTGGCTGCGATTGCGGAAGGCTATGCTTTTGCTGCGAAAGCTGGCATCGACCTGCAGACGACCTTCGAAGCGACGCGGTGTGGTTTTGCCGGCGGCCCCCTGTATGACAACAAGGTACCAAAAATCATTGCCCGCGATTACGAACCGGGTGCCCGCATTGCCGTCCATCGTAAAGATATTCTCAATGCCAAGAGCTATGCACACAAACTGGGAATTGACCTGCCAGTGACGGATGTGACGTTGCGTATCATGGACTGGATGAATGACAATGGCTATATCGATATCGATCAGGCTGGTATGGTTAAATATTTTGAAGACAAAATGGATGTGACGGTTGGTAAAAAATAAGTGAACAGAAAAAGAAAGGTGATGACAATGAATGGTACAGGAACTGTCAACGTAAGTGAATTATATAAAAAAAGAGGCTGGCATATCATATTTCCCGTATTCCTCGTCTCTGTCGTAGCATTTCTGGATCGCGTTAATATTGCTTATGCCGGCATGACTATGACCCAGACGCTGGACTGGTTGTCACCGGAAATTTTTGGTGCCGGTGCCGGCATGTTCTTTATTGGATATTTCTTTTTTGAAATTCCCGGCTCTCTGGTGGCAGCCCGCTTCGATGCCTGCCGATGGATTGCCCGTATTATGTTTTCCTGGGGGCTGGTCTGCGGTCTCATGGCGTTTATGCAGAGCCCGTTCCAGTTTTATCTCTTCCGGTTCCTGCTGGGTGCCTGTGAAGCCAGTCTGTATCCGGTTATCTACGCCGTACTTTTTCCGCGCTGGTTTATGGCAGATGAACTGGCCAAAGCGACATCTCTCATGCTGACGTCCCTATTGATTGCTGCTATCATTGGTGCGCCACTGGCTGGCGTGCTCCTGGAAATGCAGTTGTTCGGCCTGCTCGGATGGCAGAGCCTGTTTCTGCTGGAAGCCGTACCGGCCCTGCTCCTGACTTTTGTATTTTATTTTGGCATTCCCGACCGGCCGGAAAAAGCAAAATGGCTGACAGAGGACGAAAGGCGGTATCTCGTTGATACCTTTGCGGAAGAAACACAGCGGAAAAACCGGGCCAAGTCTTATTCTGTATGGCAGGCGTTTACGGATAAGAAAGTATGGCTCTTATGTGTCATTTATTTTGGACAGGCTTTGGGCTTCTGGGGATTTAATTTCTGGATGCCCCAGGTATTGAAAGGGCTTTCCGGCTGGTCCACTTCCATGGTCGGCGGTATTATTGCGATTCCCATGACCATAGCCCTCGTTTTCCAGATTTTTTGGGGAATTCATTCGTCAAAGACACGGGAAAAACGCTGGCACGTTGCAGGATGTATGTTCCTGGCTGCTTTCGGACTGGCGGCGGCGCCGTTCTTTACCAATCCGTTTATCAGCCTGGGCCTGATTACGCTGACTTGTATTGGCGTTTATGGCCAGCTGGGAATCTGGTGGACCGTGCCGACTACGTTCCTGAGTGGTGCTGCTGCAGCCGGAGCCTCGGCGATGATTAATTCCATTGCCAATCTTGGCGGATATGTGGGACCATATATGCTGGGTGTAGTCAAGACGAATACGGGAACGTACGATCTGGGCTATTTTATCCTGGCGGGATCGCTGGCTTGTTCCGGGCTGCTGATGCTTACCCTGAAAAAGACAACGGCTCCCCAGACGGAAGATATTCCTGATGCATCTTCTGAAGAAGCCGGATGATAAATATAGTGAAATGAAAAGACCTGTTGTATGAATAGATTCTGCTATCATACAACAGGTCTTTTTGGTAAAGAACTCAATAAAATTCTTTATTTTCGAAGATTTCACGCAGTGTCTGTTTATCCAGTATTTCCAGGTTTTTATATTGCATGGCAATAATGTTTTTCTTTGCCAGAGAATCGAGAATACGTGTTGCTGTTACGCGGCTCATGCCGGTTACTTCAGCAATTTGCCCGTGGGTCAGCTTGATCGGGGAATTGGAAGTAGACGATATGGTATATAAGAGGCAGGCTATTTTTTCTTCGTTACGCTGAAACTGGGCATAAAAAATCCAGCTGTGGAGCAACGTAATTTTACGCATGAAAAACGTCAGGATGCCCAGCGTTAAATCCGGATTGCGAATAGCTTTTTGCAGTAATTCTTTGGCAGAACAACGATACAGGACGGATTTATTCAGTGTATCAGTGCAGACAATGCGCCGTTGGGGAAAATTAAAAGCGTCTTCTCCGATGATGGTGTTGCGGGGAAAATAGCATAATGTTCGTTCTGTGCCGTCAGGATAGGGAATATAGACCCGTATCATGCCACTCTGGATATAATACAAATTCTGGGCTTCTTCGTTTTTGGTAAATATGATCTGCCGTGGGTTGTAAATCTCGCGGATGCCGTATTGCCGGAAGACAGTAATGAGTTTGCTATTTAATAGGACAAATTCATTATTTGTCATTTCTATCTCCTCCTGTATTGGATAATTGTATGAAAAATATACTGCATATTATGGACGTACATAACAATTAGATATTGCATTTAGTTTACAATGAAAATGACTTCTTGTCAACTAAAACGATTGATGTGTAATACTTTATACACATTTTAAAGATGCATTTAAATTATATGAACTAATTAAATGAATATTAATACACAATTCTCGATAAAAACAAAACAGAATAAGACGTAAAAGAAAATCTAAGTGGGAAAAAATATTAAGTGAAAAATGGTACTAATACGATAAAAATAAAAAATGACATTATATTTTTTTGAAATTAAAACGATATACGCAAAAACAAAAGTAAGAAATTTGTCCTAAAGGTATAAACTGATACAAACGGATATAAGTCACCGTGCTAAAATATGCATAACAAGAAACGATACATGATATGAGTTGAAGGAATCAAGATACTTTAAAATAGGATATGCGAGTGCTAAGTTAGCAGAAAGGATGACGGAAATGGAAGATCAGAAGAACGTAAAAATTGGTTTCCTCGGATTGGGCGTCATGGGGCTGCCGATGGCAGGAAATGTCGTCAGGAAATCAGGTTGCGAAGTGTACGGATATGATGTAGTTCCAGAAAAGCTGCAGGCTTTTGCCGATTTCGGCGGACATGCGCTGGGAAGTGCCGAAGATGTGTATAAAACAAGCGATATCATCATGCAGATGCTGCCGACCCATGCGATTATCATCAATTCTGTCGAACAAGCCGTCAAATACGGTAAAAAGGGAAATATCATCATTGATCTTTCCTCAGCGGCACCACATATTATCCTGGAATTATACCCGAAAGTAAAAGAAGCCGGGATGTATCTTCTCGACTCCCCTGTAAGCGGTGGCAATCCCAAGGCCAAAGATGGGACGCTGGCCATCATGACTGGCGGCGACAAGGATATCTTTGAAAAAGTCAAACCGCTTCTCGAATGTATGGGTGAACCGGTATATACCGGCGGTCCCGGTAGCGGTGACGTGACGAAACTGGTCAATAATACTATTGCCGGTGCTTATCTGGCCGCAATTACAGAAGGCTATGCCTTTGCTGCCAAGGCCGGCATCGACCTGCAGACGACTTTCGAAGCGACGCGGTGTGGTTTTGCCGGTGGTCCCCTCTATGACAACAAGGTACCGAAAATCATTGCCCGCGATTACGAACCGGGTGCCCGCATTGCCGTCCATCGTAAAGATATTCTCAATGCCAAGAGCTATGCACACAAACTGGGAATTGACCTGCCAGTGACGGATGTGACGTTGCGTATCATGGACTGGATGAATGATAACGGTTATATCGATATCGATCAGGCCGGTATGATTAAATATTTTGAAGATAAAATGGATGTTACTGTTGGGAAAAAGTAGTGAGGATATATGCAGATTGTAAATGTAGGAAATGCCGGAATTTATCTGACCGATGAGAAACAGTCCATTTTAATCGACGGGCTGTACGGCGTCAATGAATTCTTTCATGACCGGCCGCAATTACTTTTGAAAGCGGCATCGGGGCAGACGCGCAGTTTCCGGAACATTGATAATCTGCTGTTTACTCATCGCCATCAGGATCATTTTGATAGCCAGCTGGTTAATGTGTATATAAAAAACAACCAGGTTGGACATGTATATGTTCCAGCTCCCTGTCAGCCCGGACGGTCTTATGAAGATACAAAGCCCGTCGGGACGGCAGGAAATACGGAACTGTTTACCGTCGGTGCCAGTGATGAAGAAATCTTCTATCATCCTCTGAATGACACCATGTGGGCTGTCTTCTTCAAGACACGGCACATGGGAGCAGATATCTTTTCTGTCCGTCATTACAGTCTGGCTCTCGTGGGCAATGGCGAAAGCTACCTGTTCATGAGCGATGCCGATTGGAGTTGTTCCGTCCGGAATGTACAGGAAATCATCAAGGGAACAAAATTGAAAGCCTTATTCGTCAATCCCCTTTCCTATATTGATCAGGCTGGGAAATCGTGGATGCGGCGCATTCAGCCGGAATCAGTGATTGTATACCACATACCGTATACAGACCGGGGGCAGACCGGTATACGGGCTCTTGCAGAAGAGATAGCCCGTTGCCATCACACAATGCCCTGGAAACTGCACATACTGGAACACCGGCTGCAACGATTGATTATTAATTAGGCGTCAGCCTATGTGATAATACAAGCTAAACTTTTTTGAACTTCATTTTTTTGAAAAAGGAGAGAGATGTATTATGGAAAAAACGTACGACAAGAATTTGCTTTTGGAAGCATACCGGAAAATGACGACAATCCGGGCTTACGAATCAAAAGTTGAAGAAATCTTTCTTGCCGGGGAACTGCCGGGATTTACCCATCTGTATATCGGCGAAGAAGCCTGCGGTGTCGGGGTCTGCTCTAATTTAAATAATGATGATTATATTGAAAGTACACACCGCGGCCATGGCCATTGTATCGCAAAAGGTGCTGATGTCAAAAAGATGATGGCAGAATTGTACGGGAAAGAAACCGGGTATTGCCATGGCAAAGGCGGGTCCATGCATATCGCTGATTTCTCTATCGGTATGCTCGGTGCCAACGGAGTTGTCGGTGCTGGTTACAACCTGGCAATGGGCGCAGCTCTGGCAGCCAAACTGAGAGGCACGAAACAGGTTGCTGTTGCATTCTTCGGTGATGGTGCATCTAACCGTGGTACATTCCATGAATCGGTCAATATGGCGGCTGTATGGAAACTGCCGGTCCTGTACGTATGCGAAATGAACCAGTGGGCTTCGACGACACCGTATCTGACAACGACATCTGTCAAAGATATTTCTGATCGTGCCCATGGATATGGCATTCCGGGCAAACATGTCAACGGCAATGATTTCTTTGCTGTATATGATGCTGCCAAAGAAGCTATCGATTACGTCCGCAGTGGCAAAGGCCCGTATCTCCTCGAACTGAAAACCTATCGTATCAAAGGCCATTACGTAGGCGATCCGGAAAAATATCGTACAAAAGAAGAAGTACAGGAACATTTCCAGAACGATGATCCCATTAAGAATTTCCGCAAGACCGTCCTCGCCAAGAAATGGCTGACAGAAGAAGAAATGGATAAGATGGATCAGGATGCCAAAGACCTGGTACTGGAAGCTGTAAAAGAAGCAGAAGCGGCTCCGTATCCTGATGAATCGGAACTGATGCAGAACTATTATTGCGAATAATGGCAGCGAGATATTCTCCAAGGAGGTCAATATATCATGAGAAAAATTACTTTTTCCGTAGCAACGCAGGAAGCGATGAAAGAAGAAATGCAGCGTGATAAAAATGTATTCCTGATGGGTGAAGATATTGCCCGTCAGGGTGGGATTTTCGGTCAGTTTGCAGGTCTTGCTGACGAATTCGGCAAAGAACGTGTCCGTGATACGCCGATTTCGGAAACGGCTATCATCGGCGGCGGCGTCGGTGCAGCTCTGGCCGGTATGCGTCCTGTCGTCGATATGCATTTTGCTGACTTTATCGGCGTACCGATGGATGAAATCTTCAATCAGATGGCAAAGGCCCGTTACATGTTTGGCGGACAGGCCAAGGTACCTATTGTACTGCGTGCTCCTGATGGCATGACCCGTGGTGGCGCTGCCCAGCATTCCCAGTGCGTTGAAGCCTGGTTTATGCATATTCCTGGTTTAAAAGTCGTTATCCCATCCAATCCGGCAGATGCCAAAGGTCTCCTGAAATCGGCTATCCGCAGTGATGATCCGGTTATCTATTTTGAACATAAGAAATTATTCTCCATGAAGGGCGAAGTACCGGAAGGCGAACTCCTCGTTCCTATCGGAAAAGCAAAAGTTGCCAAAGAAGGCACGGATCTGACGATTGTTTCCTATTCCTTCTATATGACCAATGTCCTCAAAGCAGCGGCCCAGCTCGATAAAGAAGGCATCCACGTAGAATGCATCGATCTGCGTACCATTTCGCCTCTCGACATGGATACCATTTATGAATCCCTGAAAAAGACGAAGAAACTCATGATTGTACACGAAGCTGTTAAACAGGGTGGCGTCGGTGCTGAAGTAGCAGCCCGTACGGCAGAAGAAATGATTGATTACCTCGATGCACCTATCGTACGTCTCGGTGCTCCGTTTGTACCCATTCCGTACACTCCGCCTCTGGAACGGCTGGTCAAGATTGAACCGGAAGATATCATCAAAGCCGTCAAAGAAATGCTTGGCCGGTAAATTAACAAATCATTCCTTTTACAGAAAGGGGTATTTATATGGATGCAAAGTATGAAAGTATTGATTTTGCACACTTGGACCGGATGAGAAAATGGCATATTATATTCCCCGTTTTCCTCGTATCCGTTATCGCGTTCCTCGACCGTGTCAACATTGCCTATGCCGGCATGACTATGACACAGCAGCTGGACTGGCTGACACCGGAAGTATTCGGTGCCGGTTCCGGGATGTTCTTCCTCGGATATTTCTTCTTTGAAATTCCTGGGTCCCTTGTTGCGGCCCGGTTTGATGCCTGCAAGTGGATTGCCCGTATCATGTTTACCTGGGGCCTCGTCTGCGGCCTGCTGGCATTCATGCAGAATTCCTGGCAGTTCTATCTGTTCCGTTTCCTCTTAGGTGCTTGCGAAGCCAGCCTGTACCCCGTTATCTACGCCGTACTCTTCCCCCGCTGGTTCCTTGCCAAAGAACGGGCTGCCGCTATTTCTCTGATGCTCACATCGCTGCTCATTGCCGCTATCATCGGTTCGCCTATCGCCGGTATCCTGCTTGAATTCCGGATTTTAGGGTTTGAAGGATGGCAGTGCCTGTTCCTCATCGAAGCGATTCCGGCTCTGGTATTCACGTTCGTATTCCTCTTCTGGGTTAAAGATCGTCCCGATAAAGTATCCTATCTGACACCGCTTGAAAAAGAATATCTGAATACGACCATCGCTGCTGAAGAAGCCGCGAAAGAAAGCGTCAAGAAGTATACTATCTGGCAGTCTCTTACAGATAAGCAAGTATGGCGTCTGTGTGTCATTTATTTCACCTGGATTACTGGTTTCTGGGGTTTCAATTTCTGGATGCCCCAGGTATTGAAAGGTGTATCCGGCTGGTCCCCGTCCCTTGTCGGTTTTGCCATTATCTTCCCCATGGGCGCAGCCCTCATCGCACAGGTTCTGGTTGGTAAGAGTTCCTCCAAGACAGGTGAAAAACGTTGGCACGTAGCAGGATGTATGTTCCTCGGTGCTGTCGGTCTCATTTGTGCTCCCTTTATCCATGAGGGTCTTCTCAGCCTGATTTTCGTCAGCATCACGGCTATCGGCGTATATGCCCCGATGGGTACCTGGTGGTCTGTACCGACAACGTTCCTCACTGGTGCAGCTGCTGCAGGTGCTACGGCACTGATTAACTCCATCGCTAACCTCGGCGGGTATGTCGGACCGTATATGCTCGGTGTTATCAAACAGAATACGGGTTCTACTGACGGCGGCTACTTTGCCCTCGGCGCAATGCTCATTATTTCCGGTCTGGTTATGCTGACACTGCCGAAGAAGACGGCTATTGAAGAAGCAACAGAAAAAGAAAAATAATACTACTGACATGATGATTTCCGGGGCAGGCCTGTCCTGCTCCGGGAATGGATACGCATAGTAAGGAGGTTATAGCTGATGGCCACTGAAATCACGATGCCCCAATTAGGCCTGACCATGACAGAAGGTACCGTATCTTCCTGGCTGAAGCAGGAAGGCGATCCCGTCAAAAAAGGCGATGAAATCGTTGAAATCGAGACAGATAAAATCAGTAACGTTGTAGAAGCCCATGAAGATGGCGTGCTCCTGAAAATTGTTGCCCAGGAAGGCGATACGCTTCCCGTAAAAGGCGTGCTCGGCTATATCGGCCAGCCTGGAGAAAGCGTAGGAGCCCCGGCAGCGCCGGCAGCTGCTCCTGCAGCAGAAGAAAGCCCGGCCGTGCAGGCTGTACCAGCCGTAGCGGATACGACGCCGGCTGTCTCGACAGCCATTCCGGTACAGAATGTCAGCGTCAATGGCTGGGTACTGGCTACCCCGTACGCCCGCAAACTGGCGCGTGAAGCCGGCATTGATCTGGCTCTCGTATCGGGAACCGGCCCGAAGGGACGGGTAACCGGAAAAGACGTAGAAGAATATAAAGAAGATACGCATGTCCGTATATCCCCGACAGCCGCCAAAGTGGCAGCCGATCTGGGAGTGGATCCGTCCACCATTACGGCCGACGGCCGTATCATGAAAGCCGATGTCCTGAAGGCAGCCGGTGTAGAACCGGCTCCGGCAGCTGTAGCAGCCCCGGCACCGGCAGTACCGGCCAAGGAAGAAAAACCGGCACCGGCCAATGGCGTCAAACTCAAAGGTATGCGCAAGGTCATTGCCCAGCGTCTGGGCGATTGCTGGCGGAATACCCCGCATGTTCATCATACCGTAGAAGTCAATATGACCGAAGCGACAGAACTGCGGAAGAAATTCATTGCCATGGACAAGAAGTTCTCCTTTACAGACCTCATCATCAAAGCGATGGCCAAAGTACTGGAAGAATACACGAATGCAAATGACAGCCTTGTAGATGGCTACCTGATTCATAATGAAGAAATCAATATGGGCGTGGCTGTTGCGATTGACAGCGGACTGATTGTACCGGTCATCCGCAATGCCAACCACCTGGGACTGATGGACATCCATAAGAAAGTAGGCGAACTGGCACATGCAGCCCGCGATGGAAAACTGTCGCCGGATCAGCTGCAGGGCGGAACGTGCACAATCAGCAATCTGGGGATGTATGGATGCGATCACTTTACCCCGATAGTCAATCCGCCGGAAGCAACCATACTCGGTGTATGCCGTACGGTAGAAAAACCGATAGTCGTCGATCATCAGATCGTCATTGCGCCGATGATGAACGTCGTCCTCGGGTATGATCACCGGGTCATCGATGGAGCGACTGCCGGACTGGTTACGACACGGCTTCGCGAATATCTGGAAAACCCGCTGCTTCTCTTATAATAGGTATGTAATGAGACCGGCCGCCAGAGCGGCGGCCGGTTATCCATAGGAGGTAATACGTGATGGCTACTGAAATTACGATGCCCCAGCTGGGTCTGACCATGACTGAGGGGACAGTATCTTCCTGGCTGAAACAAGAAGGAGATACCGTCAAAAAAGGCGACGAAATCGTTGAAATCGAAACGGATAAAATCAGCAATGTAGTAGAAGCTCATGAAGATGGCGTACTGCTCAAGATTGTTGCCCAGGAAGGCGATACGCTTCCTGTAAAGGGCGTACTCGGATATATTGGCCAGCCCGGCGAAAGCGTAGGAGAACCGGCTGCCCAGGCTGCACCAGCAGCTCCCGCTGCTGCTCCGGCACCGGCACCGGCTGCTCCTGCTGCTCCGGCGCAGGCGGGCAAGAAACGCATCGTCGTCATCGGCGCAGGCCCTGGTGGATATGTTACAGCTATCAAGGCAGCCCAGCTGGGGGCAGATGTATCTATCGTAGAAAATGACAAAGTAGGCGGTACCTGCCTTAATGTCGGATGCATCCCGACAAAAGCACTGATTCACGCCAGCTCTTTATATGAAGCGGTCATCAACGATGCTGAAAAAGTCGGTGTAAGCTTTACCGGTGTCAGTGTAGACTGGGGCAAAGCACAGCAGTTCAAAAAATCCATCGTCAATCGTCTGGTCGGCGGCGTAGAAGGGCTGCTGAAGGCCAACGGCGTAAAGAAATACGTAGGAAAAGGCATCGTCAAAGATGCGCATACGGTACAGGTCGGTGACCAGCTTATCCCCGCTGATGACATCATTCTGGCTGTAGGCTCTGAACCGGTTCATCTCCGTTTCCCTGGTGCCGATTTACCGGGTGTCATTGACAGTACGGGCGCGCTGGCCCTGGATAAGATTCCTGCTTCGCTGGTTATCATCGGTGGCGGCGTTATCGGTATCGAATTTGCTTCCATGTTTGCTTCGGTAGGTACCAAATGCACTATCGTAGAAGCGTTGCCCAATATCCTGCCACCTATCGATAAAGAAATCGTCGGCATGGTACAGGCAGATCTGGAAAAACGAGGTATTACAATCCTGACGAGTGCCAAAGTAGAATCTATCAGCCAGGCTGCGGGCGGACTGGAAGTCCATATGGATTATAAGGGACAGAAACAGTCTGTACAGGGAGAAAAAGTCATCATGGCAGTAGGACGCAGAGCTATGACTGCCGGTATCGGCCTGGAAGAACTGGGCGTTGCCATGAATCGTGGCAAGATTGTAACGGATGATCATTTCCAGACCAATATCCCAAGTATTTATGCAATCGGTGATTGCAATGGTAAATTGATGCTGGCCCACGCTGCATCGGCCCAGGGCGTAGCCGCTGTAGAATACATCCTCACAGGCAAAGGCGAATATCATGCAGAAACGGTTCCGTCCTGCATCTATCTCAACCCGGAAGTTGCCAGTGTTGGGATGAAAGAAGAACAGTTAATTGAAAAAGGCATTGCTTATAAGGCTGGTAAATTCCCGCTTTCCGGCAATGGCAAGACTCTCATCGAAAATGGCGGCAAAGGCATCATCAAGATTCTTGCCGATACGAAGTATGGACAGGTACTGGGCGTACACATGTATGGCCCGCGGGTTACCGATTTGATCGCAGCCTGCGCACTGGCTATCCGACTGGAAGCTACTGTCGATGAATTGATTACCACAGTGTGGGCGCATCCGACGGTAGGCGAAGCCATTGGTGAAGCAGCTCTGGATGTATTCCAGAATCCGATTCACTGGCCGCCCAAGAAAAAATAACATGGTATCCTTTGTCTTTGGCAAAAGCGTCCTGCAGATATATACGGGGCGCTTTTGCTTCACAAAGGCAGGTAAGGGGGAATCCGTATGAATCCATTGACACAGAAAAAGCCTGTATGGCTGAAACAACATGTATGCAATGACGAAACGTATAATCAGGTACGGGAAATGGTCAAAGATCTGCGTCTCCATACGGTCTGTGAAAGTGCAGACTGCCCGAATATCGGCGAATGTTTTGGGCACAAAACGGCGACATTCCTGATTCTTGGGGGCACCTGTACACGGGCCTGCCGGTATTGTGCCGTTCATAAAGGCCAGCCGGAACCGTTGTCTTCTGACGAACCCCGGCACCTGGCAATGGCGGCAGCACATCTGAAACTGAAGCACGTAGTTATTACATCTGTTACACGCGATGATCTGCCTGATGGCGGCGCAGGCCAGTTCGCGGCCTGTATCCGTGAAGTGCGTAAATTCCTGCCTCAGGCAACGATTGAAATACTCATACCTGATTTTAAAGGACAACAATCGGCACTGGATACCGTACTACGCAGCCATCCGACTGTATTTAATCATAATATAGAAACGGTGGCCCGCCTGTTTCCGACGGTTCGTCCTATTGGCAGCTATGATTTGTCCCTTCAGGTTCTCCAGTATGCATCCCGATATGCCGTGCGGCCTCTCGTCAAGAGCGGCATCATGGTCGGCCTGGGAGAAACGGAAGATGACCTGATTCAGACCTTTACAGACCTGAAACAAGCGGGGTGCGATATTGTCACTATCGGGCAGTATCTCCGGCCATCTAAATTCCATCTGCCAGTTGCAGAATATGTGACTCCGGAAAAATTTGCGTATTATAAGACACTGGCTGAAAAAATCGGGATTGCCCACGTAGTCAGCGGTCCGCTGGTCCGCAGCTCATACCGCGCAGGCCTGGCTGTCGAAGAAATAGAGAAATCAAAGAAACTATAAAAAGAGGTGGCATTCATGCCTGAACGTACGGGCTGACATATATCCAGGCAACCGTGCCTGGACAGGAAGGAAGGGAAATTATATGAAGTATTTAGAATTGTCTACGACGGATCCATATTGGAATCTGGCACTGGAAGCCTACGTATTTACTCATATGGATCCGGATGAATCGTATTTCCTGCTCTGGCAGATAGAAAATTCCATTTTGATCGGCAAACATCAGAATACGATAGAAGAAATCAATCAGGAATTTGTCGATGCCCATCATATCCATGTATTACGGCGTCTGACTGGTGGGGGAGCCGTCTATCATGATATGGAAAATCTGAATTTTTCTTTTATTGTCAGACAAAATACGGAAAATTCATATAATTTCCGCTTTTTTGTCGAACCCGTACTGGAAGTGCTCCATAGCCTGGGTGTACCTGCTGAATTTACAGGGCGGAATGACCTGACCATCCATGGCCTCAAGTTTTCTGGCAATGCCCAATGCGCCTGGCATGGCCGTCTGTTGCATCATGGGTGCCTGATGCTCGATGCCAATGTCGATTATTTATCAGAAGCACTGCGTGTAAAAAAAGTGAAATACGAATCGCGGGGAATCAAATCAGTCCACAGCCGCGTCACCTGCATCAATGATCATCTGGAACAGAAGCTGACGATGGAGGAATTTAAGAAAAAATTACGCGATGCTGTCCTTTCCCGGGAGGACGTACAGCCATTGACGCTGCGGGAAGAAGATTATCGCGGTATCCGGAAAATCCGGGACGAACAGTTTGCTACCTGGGAATGGAATTATGGCAGGTCCCCGTCGTATAACCTGAAACGGGAACGGAAATTCCCGGCCGGACTGGTTACTGCCTATCTGCAGGTCCAGGCAGGTCATATTCAGTCGGTACGGTTTTTTGGCGATTTTTTTGGCAATCAGAATTTATCCCAGCTGGAACAAGCTATGCGGCATCTTCCTCTGGATAATCAGTTACCGGTTCTTCTCGCCCGTCTGCATCCGGAACGGTATATGAAAGGAATCGCCGCAGATGAAGTAGCATCGCTTATTTTGAATGAATAAATGACATTTTATTCTATATATAATATGTATTATATAGAATAATGCCGGGAGTACGGCTGGGAGGTAAGAGAATGAAATATATAGAAATGACCAGTACAGATCCGTATATGAATCTGGCAACGGAAGAATATGTATTTGAAAATATGGATCGACACGAATCGTATTTCATGCTGTGGCAAAATGATAATGCCATCATTATTGGCAAACATCAGAATACAGTAGAAGAAATCAATCAGGAATTTGTAGATGCCCACGGTATCCGCGTTGCACGACGCCTGACTGGTGGCGGAGCCGTTTATCATGATAAAGGAAATCTGAATTTTACCTTTATCGTCGATGAAGGTGCGGCAGAGGATTTTAACTTTCACGTTTTTGTAGAACCCGTATTGAAAGTACTCCATAAATATGATATTCCTGCTGATTTTACTGGTCGCAATGACCTGACCATTGATGGAATGAAGTTTTCCGGCAATTCCCAGTATGCCAAACATGGCCGCCTTCTCGTCCATGGCTGTGTGATGCTGGATGCCAATGCCGATTACCTGACACAGGCTCTCAAGGTGAAACAAAAAAAATACGAATCACGGGGAATTAAATCCGTACGCAGCCGTGTCACTTGCATCAATGATCATTTCAGGGAACCCATGCCTATGACGATGTTTAAGCAATTACTCCTGAAACAAGTATTTGCCGGCAACGATATAGAACAGTATATACTGAATGAAACGGATCTGGCAGCAATACAGAAACTGCGTGATGAAAAATATGCCACCTGGGAATGGAATTATGGTAAGTCCCCGGCCTACAACATGAAACGGGAAAAGAAGTTCCCTGCCGGCCTGGTAACGATATATATGCAGGCTAATAAAGGGCGTATTGAAGACATTCATTTTTATGGTGATTTCTTTGGCAGTCGTGATTTGAAGGAACTGGAAAATAAATTTACAGGTCTGCCTTTGGACGACCAACTCCTCGAAAAGATGAAATCTATGGATATTGGTTCGTACATGAATGGCATTTCTGCGGAGGACATTTATCAACTTATCCGCTATGAATAATGTACTGTGTAGTATATGGGAAAAGGAGGTAATTCATTATGCAACCGTATATGTGCGGCATTACGAAAGAAAAAGCCGGCCCCGGACTTACGTATCGTACAGATCTTCCGGTGCCACAGATTAATGATGATGAAGTTCTCATCAAAGTACATGTGACGGCTGTCTGTGGTACGGACGTTCATATTTACGATTGGGATCCCTGGTCTGCCTGCCGCGTAGTACCGCCGATGATTGTCGGCCATGAAACGGCCGGAGACGTTGTTGCCATAGGCCGCAATGTAACCCAGGTTCAGGTGGGGGACCGCGTATCTGTAGAAACGCATATTCCCTGCAATCACTGCTATTTCTGCCAGCACGATCACAAGGAAATTTGCCAGCATGTGGCACTTTTTGGATGCACCCAGGATGGGGCCTTTGCCGAATATGCCAAAGTACGGGCGGATTCGGTCTTTAAACTGAATGACGGGCTCACCTACGAACAGGGATGTATGTTTGAACCTATGGGCGCAGGCGTCCATGGTGTGGAAGCAGCGGAAGTAGCCGGGAAAACAGTTCTTATCAGCGGCTGTGGCCCTATCGGACTGACGGCGATAACCGCGTCCAAGGTGTTTGGCGCGACGAAAGTCATAGCCTGTGATTTATTTGATGAAAAACTGGAAATTGCCAAAGAAATGGGTGCTGATGCTGTAATCAACAGCGCTTCCTGCGACCTCGTTGCAGAAGTACATAAGCTGACAGATGACCTGGGGGTTGATGCGGCTATTGATATTACCGGAGCAGGGGCTGCCATTAACAACAGCCTTCGTTCCGTGCGCTCCGGTGGTCGTCTTGTCTGCGTAGGTCTTCCCAGTAAACCGGTCACGATGAATCTTACAGAAGACCTCATTTATCGCGAAGTAGAAATGACGGGAATTTCGGGCCGCCTTATCTGGCGGACATGGGAAGATTTTTCCAAGGTCATGAAAGACCCACGCTATCATATGGAACGTATCATGGGGCATCGTTTTCTCATGAAGGATTTCGAGCAGGCTTTTGCTGAAATCCGCAATGGCGTACCAGGAAAAATGATGCTCTATCCCAAGGTGATTGAATAAAACATAAGTTTATGCAAACAGGCAGATTTTGACGCTGACATCGGAGAGGCTGCTTCACTGCGTGGGACAGCCTCTTTTATGCAAGGCCGGGAAAACAACATACAACAGGGCGATACTAAGATGAGTTATCAGGCATGGCCTGATGATACGAACGTTACGTTAGTAATCTTCTCTTTCAGAAAGGAGTATAACTATGGATGCGAGATTTGAAAGTATCGATTTTTCCCACCTGAACCGGATGAGAAAGTGGCATATCATCTTCCCTGTATTCCTCGTTTCTGTTATTGCCTTCCTCGACCGTGTCAACATTGCTTATGCCGGCATGACTATGACACAACAGCTGGACTGGCTCACGCCGGAAGTATTCGGCGCTGGATCTGGCATGTTCTTCCTTGGGTATTTCTTCTTTGAAATCCCTGGTTCTCTGGTAGCTGCCAAATTTGATGCCTGCAAGTGGATTGCCCGTATCATGTTTACCTGGGGTTTGGTCTGTGGCCTGCTGGCATTCATGAAAGCTCCGTGGCAGTTCTATTTATTCCGCTTCCTCTTAGGGGCTTGTGAAGCCAGCTTGTATCCGGTTATTTATGCCGTACTCTTCCCCCGCTGGTTCCTTGCCAAAGAACGGGCAGCTGCTATTTCCCTCATGCTTACGTCGCTGCTTATTGCTGCCATCATTGGTTCACCTATTGCCGGCGTACTGCTTGAATTACGGATTCTGGGATTTGAAGGATGGCAATGCTTGTTCCTCATCGAAGCGGTACCGGCATTGGTCTTCACGTTTGTCTTCATCTTCTGGGTCAAAGACCGCCCCAATAAAGTTTCCTATCTGACGCCCCTTGAAAAAGAATACCTGAATACGGCGATTGCCGAAGAAGAAGCGGCGAAAGAAAGTGTCAAAAAGTATTCCATCAAACAGTCTCTGACGGATAAACAGGTATGGCGGCTGTGTGCTATTTATTTTTGCTGGTGCACTGGTTTCTGGGGATTCAATTTCTGGATGCCACAGGTATTGAAAGGCGTATCCGGCTGGTCTCCGTCTCTCGTCGGTTTCGCTATTATCATTCCCATGGGTACTGCGCTCATTGCCCAGGTCCTCGTTGGCAGAAGCTCATCCCGGACAGGTGAAAAACGTTGGCATGTGGCAGGATGCATGTTCCTCGGTGCCATTGGACTCCTTTGTGCTCCCTTTATCCACAGTGGAGCCCTGAGCCTGTTTTTAGTTACCCTGACCTGTATCGGAGTATATGCTCCCATGGGTACCTGGTGGTCCGTGCCGACTACATTCCTTACTGGTGCCGCTGCGGCAGGTGCTACAGCACTGATTAACTCCGTTGCCAACCTGGGCGGTTATGTTGGTCCGTATATGCTCGGCGTGATTAAACAGAATACGGGATCAACGGATGGCGGCTATTTCGTCTTGGGAGGAATGCTTTTCCTGGCAGGCCTGATTATGCTGACGCTGCCAAAAAAGACAGCTATTGATCGTGCAAAGGAACAAGAAGAATAGCAAAGAATCCCAATATTCCATTTTGGCATATAAAGTATAGAAAAACGATTTACTTGATTTTATTGACAGGTAATATATGTGAGCCTAAAATGTAACTTAGTTGAGGTGTAGTATATCATCTAAGGAGGGGTTCACATGAGCGAACAGAAAAAAGGTTTGATTGCAAAAGACTATTATCGTTATTTCCCTGTAGGTATGTTGATGGTAGTTGTAGCTTGTGCTGCATTTGCTCTCTAAGAGTAATCGAGATAAAAGGGCTTGTCGTATGTGCGACAGGCCCTTTTTAAAGTGCGCTTGGAATGGACAATCTCTAATGGATGAAAGTTTCTGGACCGCCAGGCGGAGAAACTTAGGTAATGGTATATCGTTTCTTTATCTTTTTTTTCTTTCGTGTGATATACTAAAAAAGGAGATAGCCCGGTGGCAGCACATTGGCGCTCCTCTATTGATGTTGATTGAAGAAGACCGTGTACCGCGAGGTATGCGGTTTTTTCATTTGGGCATCAGGAATAGAAACATAGATTTACAATCCCCGTTTCTGATGCACAGGATGATAATAAATGTATTGCTAAAAGAAATGCATTATTATATTCTTTATGTAAAGAAAGGATGTGGTAATTATGGCTGCAAAGACTACTAATGTGTATATAAGAATGGAACTGGAGGTAAAAATAGCAGCTGAAAAAGTGTTCGATCAATTAGGTATTCCTTTTTCAACCGCGGTGAATCTGTTTTTGAAGCAGGTAGCAATGAAGCAATGTATTCCGTTTGAATTGACAGTGTCTTCTCATCAGCCGGTGTTTTTTGATACTCTGACAGAAGGTGAAAAAGATGCAATAATAGCGGAAGGTTATCGGGAATATCAGACGAAACAGGGAAAAGCTGCAACAGATGTATTTGCAGATTTAGAAAAGGACTACAAGCCGTGAATTACACTGTTTATATGGAGCCGGCTGCGGAACAGGATCTTCGTAACATATATGAATATATTGCTCATTCATTGCATAGTCCCATGGCAGCAGGAAAAACATATGATCAAATTAAACGAGCCATTATAAGTTTGGAAGTATAGCCCCAGCGGTATAATTTTCTTCAAAAAGATGTTTGGAAAATTCGTCAGATACGTTGTATGCCTGTAGCTCATTTTTTACTTTTCTATATTGTAGACGAACAGAAAAAACAGTTTCTGTTTTACGTATCGTGTATAGTAAACGGAATATTAATCAACAAATATAAATGGAATTTTGTTATAAATACGCGTATTCGAAAAAGCCCTACAAGAAACATACTTTACACAACCAGAAGTACTCGATACGTACTTGCCATGGAATCATGACCCAAGAGACTAAACTACCTGAATAAATATCGGTAAAATGCCGGATGTTATGATGATCATATCATAGCGTCCGGCATTTTTACATCCACGCTTTTATCTTACGTTTACGTATCACATACTATCCAGCTCAGAACGGCTGATGATTTCGTCCTGTACATCCTTGCACAGTTCTACAAAAAAGGCGGAATATCCGGCAACGCGGACGATGAGGTCTCGATATTGTCCGGGATGCTGCTGGGCTGCACGGAGTGTTTCGTTATCGACGCAGTTGAACTGCATCTGTCCGTTGCCCAGTAGGGAAGCTGTTTTCAAAAGGCTGATTACGGCATGCTGTCCTTCTGCTGTTTCCAGGAACCGCGGGAGCAGTTTGAAGTTGTGGGCCATTCCCAGGCTCATGGATTCTACGTTGAGTTTGGAAACGGATTTGATGATAGCTGTCGGTCCTTTTTTGTCCATTCCCTGAGAAGGGCTCATGCCATCGGACAAGGGTTTCCCCGCTTTTCTGCCGTCCGGGGTTGCGCCTATCATGGCGCCCAGCGGGGTATTGAACGATTGGGACAGGGTGCCGTGTATATGGCGGGCATACAGGGACGGGTAAGAATTCATTTTTTGTTCCGTATAGTCGATGATGTCGCGGGCGATGAAATCGGCTTCATCACAGTCATTTCCGTATTTGGCAGCCTGCAGGCAGTCCCGGCGGATGTCATCGTAGCCGTCGAAGTCGGCATCGAGTGCTGTGATGAGTTCGGGCAGGGTATATTTTTTATCTTCATACACCAGGCGACGGACCGCGGCCATGCTGTCCGCATACGTTGCCAGACCGGCAAAGATGGTTCCTAGTCCTTCGTATAATACGGCACCGCCGGCCATGACGTCACGGCCTTTTTCCATGCAGCCGTCAATGAAGAGGGAAATGTACGGTGTTGGATTCACGTCGCGGAATACGCGTTCGATGATGTTGGAACCGCGGCAGTTCATTTCAATCAGATAATCTAGCTGTGCTTTGACGGCTTTTTCAAATTCCTCATAGGTCCTGAAAGAGGCCGGATCACCGCTGGCAAGCCACTGTTTGAGACCGTAACGGGGCAATACGCCATTGTGCAGAGCCAGTTCGATACAGATGGGCCACTGGGTGAACCCGCCGGCCGTCCACTGATGGATGCGGCCGCTTCGTTGTGGTTCCACACAGCCCATGAGACTGTAATCCCGGGCATCTTCAAATGAATATCCTTTGCGCAGCATCATGCGGATATGGGCGTCGTCAAAATGACAGGCCGGCATGCCTCCTCCGGCACGGATGACGGTGATGATTTTTTCCAGATACTTCTGGGGGGACATATTATGGATACGGCATGCCAGGGTCGGCTGATACAGCTTCATCCGGGCCACGGCGTCCATGAAAAGCAGGGTCAGTTCATTGGTGGCATCCCCGCCATGACGGCCTATGCCGCCGACACACATATTGATAAACGGCATATATCCGGCAAAGTACGTAGCCGTGGCTCCCGGCGTATACCAGATGACTTCGGAGCACTTGATCATAAAACAGCCGATGAGCTCGAATGCTTTCTGACGGGACAGCCGGCCTGTTTCTATGTCCTGCTTGTAGAGCGGGTACATGTACTGGTCTACACGGCCCAGGGATGTACTGCACTGATTCCCTTCCAGCATGAATAAGGACAGAATCGTCCATACCGACTGCAGTGCTTCGTGAAATGTCCGGGGCGGATTGGCCGGAACCCGCTCATTGATATCGGCTATTTCCAGCAATTCCCTGCGTCGCTGCGGGTCTGATTCTTTGGCTGCCAGTTCGCGGGCGTATCGGGCCAGACGTCTGGCGTATATAAGTACACCGTCACACGTGTCGAGGGCGCCGAGATAATATTCGTGGCGGGTATCATAGTCCGGATCAGAAGGAGACAGTGTTTTTAGATGCTGCAGTGCTTCTTTGCGGATGCCTGTAATCCCTTTCTTAAAAAGAATGATATCGAATCCGGGGCTGGAATCACCGCCGCCGCTGGTTACATGGTAGGTGAGATCCGTAATAGCGGCTTCTGCCCCGTATTCCCATAAACCGGCGCTGCGCAGTGCTTCTTCACAATGTTCTGCAAGAGATTTTCCTTTCCAGAACGGGAACAGCGTGCGCGTCATGACGTCTTTATCGGCGTCGCTGATTTCATACGGATCCTGGGGACGGGTGCCGATATCAGACAGTTCGTCCTTTACCCATTGCCAGGCTATATCCGGCGAAAACGCACCGGTACGGGCTTTACCGCACGGGTGGCCAATAATCAGTTCATCGGGCTGAATCAGTAAGGGCGCCGTTTCGCAGGCCCGTTTAAAACTTTTAGCAATACGCCGCTGTGGTGAAAGGGCCGGGTATTTCCGGGCGATTTCGGTGAAGGCCAGTGCCCTGTCTATGGTGATGGAAGGCACGGCTTTTAAGTAGCGCTCTTTTAATACGCGAAGGCGCTCCGTCATACCGGATGATGTATCCATAGTATCCTCCTGTGATTCGTAACGTAGTTCAAGTGTATCCCAGATAAACTCTATATGAATAGTATACGTACGAACCGCTCTCCTGTATTGGATTTTAGTTGTATGTTATTGTAGAAAATAAACTTTATGCCAGCCGGTAAAATGCCATACAACGTCTTGTTACGGCATAAATGCCATGAAAGATATGATATAATGGTAAAAAGATCTATCGGAGGTGGTCGCCGTGGCAGGAGAAGGGACTGTGCAGCGTGTCAGTCCGGATATGCTCATGGAAGCAATGGATGCCGTAACCGATGGCGTCGTCATTGTCGATACGGATTCGCGGATTGTGTATTTAAATGAAGCGTACACGCATATTTTGAATGTAAAGAGGGAAAAAGTATTGTACCGGCGCATGGCCGAAATCGAGCCGGGAGCGGTCATACTGGATACGCTCATGGACCATAAGCCCCGGCTGCACCAGTTCGTTGAGGTACGGACACGGGGAAAGAAGATTCTCGTCAATATTACACCTATTTTTAAAGAAGGTGTCTTTTGTGGTGCCGTGTCGGTGTTCAAAGATATTACAGAAATTACGGTAGTACAACGGGAACTGGAAAAGACCCAGCGCCTGAGTCATTCTATATTTAAGGCCCTGTCGGCGGAAAAGCCGTCACTACCCCGTGAGTTTTCCCATATCGTCGGCGAAGACCCGGCCTTTCTGCGCTGTCTGAAAATGGCAGAGATCGTGGCACCTACCGATGCGACGGTCCTCATAGAAGGAGAAAGTGGGGCAGGGAAGGAAGTTTTCGTACAGGCCATCCGCAGTCTGAGCGGCAAACGGAGCCGTACCTTTGTCAGCATGAACTGTTCGGCTATTCCGGAAACGCTGATTGAAAGCGAGCTTTTTGGCTATACGGCAGGATCCTTTACCGGCGCGTCCCGGAGCGGAAAAGCCGGAAAGTTTGAATTAGCCGATGGCGGTACGATCTTTCTTGATGAAATCGGGGAAATGCCTTTATTTATGCAGTCCAAGCTGCTGCGGGTCCTTCAATCGGGGGAAATCCAGAAAATAGGGTCTGACAAAGTGCAGAAAGTCGATGTCCGGATCATTGCGGCGACGAACCGGGATTTGAAGCAGATGGTAGCCGATGGGAAATTCCGGGAAGACCTGTATTTCCGCCTCAATACCTTTAAAATCGTCATACCGCCCTTGCGGAAACGGCCCGGGGATATTCTGCTTCTGGCTAATCATTTTCTCGATATCTTTTCAGAAAAATATCATAAGCGCCTGTCTTTTTCCCCGGGCACGGCGGCTGTACTGCAGAAGAGCCCCTGGTCGGGAAACGTCCGCCAGCTGGAAAGCTGTGTGGAATATGCCGTCATCGTTGCCGGAGGGAATGTCATCCTGCCGGAAGATCTGCCTGACGAACTGTTACAGGGACAGGATGGGGACGGATATTCGGCAGAATTACCGGAAAAAGAACAGGAAGCCCCGTCCGGCCGGGAGCGGGATGTCTCGTCGTTGCGGAGGGATATTCAGCAGATTGAACGGGAACGGATGCGGGAAGCTCTGGAAAAAGCACAGGGTAATAAAACGAGAGCCATGGAACTATTGGGCATCAGCCGGCGGACCTTTTATAAGAAATATAAATTGTATGGGTTTTCAAACAATATGTATACTAAGTAAACAGTATATGTATACCTGGTATACAAAGGAAACAGCCAGTGTATACAACGGAGAGTGTATACACTGGCTATTTGTGTGTTTAGATGGCATATTACACATGTTTTTCCCGTATACTACTTGAACTTATTTTTGGCATTAAAATTTCATATAAAATAGTGAAAGCAATGTGTTACAGTCATGACTCGCATATACTTATGTACCAAAACTATTCAGGAAAAGAGGTTACTTATGATGAAAACAATCCGGATCGGCGGAGGCCAGGGATTCTGGGGTGATCTGAGCGATGCCCCCATTACGATGGCGCGGGAAGATAATCTTGATTATATCTGCTGCGATTATCTGGCAGAACTTACGCTTTCTATCATGCGACGTCAGCAGGAAAAACGCCCGGAAGCAGGCTATGCCCGTGATTTTATTACGGCTCTCAAAGGCATGCTGCCCTACATTGCCGAAAAAGGGACGAAGGTCATTACCAACGCCGGCGGCATGAATGTCAAAGCCTGCGTGGAAAAAGCAAAAGAAGCTATCCGTGAAGGCGGCTATCATCTGAAAGTCGGCTATGTCCTCGGCGATGACGTACGCGAACTGATTCCCCAGCTGCGGGCCCAGGGCATCACCATGAAGCACATGGATACGGGTGAAGACATCGACCGCATCCTGCCCAACATGGTAAACGCCAACGTGTACTATGGGGTAGAACCAATCGTCAAATGCCTGGAAGACGGGGCAGACATCATCATTCTCGGCCGCTCGACCGATACGGCTATGTTTGAAGCGCCCCTTATTTATGAATTTGGCTGGAAACTCGATGACTGGACGGCGAAAGCAACGGGTATCCTGGCCGGTCATCTCTGCGAATGCGGGGCCCAGGCGACCGGTGGTAATTACGATTACGACTGGGAACACGTACCGAGCCCGGAAAATCTGGGATATCCCATTGCAGAAATCAGTGAAAAAGGCAGTCTTGTCCTGACGAAGACGAAGAACACCGGCGGTCTGGTTACGCCCCAGTCGGTCAAAGAACAGCTGCTCTATGAAATCCATGACCCGTCAAAATATATCACTCCCGATGTGGTCGCCGATTTCAGCAAGATTACCCTGGAAGAAATCGAACGGGATCACGTTGCCGTCCGGGGCGTTACGGGCACGCCTGCACCGGATACGCTGAAACTCTGCGTCGGCTATCTGGAAGGATACCGCACCATTGCCTACCTGCCCTATTCCTGGCCCCGCGCTTACGATAAGGCAAAGATGGCTGCCGATATCCTCGACAAACGGCTGGCTATGAAGAACGCCAAAATTATCCGTAAGAATATCAGTTATCTCGGCGTCAATGCACTCCATGGTCCGCTGGCCCCGGAAATCCAGGCGGATCTCAACGAAGTCGTCCTCCGCTACGCCATCATGACCGAATCGAAAAAAGAAGGCCTGAAACTGACGCCGGAAGTAGCGGCTGTCAGCAATCTGAACGGCCCGGCACAGGGCTGCTTCTTCGGTGGCCGCAGCCGTCCCAGTGAAGTATTCGCTCTCTGGCCGACACTGATTCCCCGTGATGCTATCAAACTTACGACATTTGTTGAGGAGGTCTGAAATCATGAAAGTACAATTAAAAGATATCGCTCATGGCCGTTGCGGCGATAAAAGCGATACATCCAATATCTGCATCTATGCACGGAAACCCCAGTATTATAAAGCCATGGAACAACAACTGACGGCCGATGCCGTGCGCCGTCATTTCGAAGGCCTCGTATTCGGCGATGTCGTGCGCTATGATGTGCCCCAGCTCGATGGCTTCAACTTCGTCATGCATCACGCCCTCGACGGCGGTGCCACCCGCTCCCTGCGCCTGGATACACTGGGGAAATGCATGGAAGCCGCCCTTCTCCGGATGTATATTGAAATTGATGATGAATAGAGGTGTCATGCTATGTCAAAACCATTAGAAGGCATCCGCGTCCTTGATCTTACCCGCGTTCTTTCCGGACCGTACTGCACGATGCTTCTGGCTGATATGGGTGCAGAAGTCATTAAAATTGAATCTCCTCACGGCGATGACAGCCGGGCCTATCCGCCGTTTGACAAGGGAATCAGTGCATATTATGCTAACCTGAACCGCAATAAAAAAAGTATAGAACTGGATCTGCACGATGAAAAAGCAAAGGAAGTCCTTCGCCAGCTCATTAAGGTATCCGATGTCTTTGTAGAAAATTTTAAACCAGGAACCATTGCTAAAATGGGTTTTTCCTATGAAGAAGTAAAGAAACTCAATCCGAATATCATATTTGCTTCGATATCCGGATTTGGACAGACCGGACCGTACCGCCTGCTGCCCGGGTACGATGTCATCGCCCAGGCACTTAGTGGGATGATGAGCGTGACGGGCTGGCCTGATTCTCCTCCTACACGGACGGGGACTGCTATCGGTGATGTCCTTGGCGGATTGAACTGCTGCATCGGCATCCTGGCAGCCCTGCAGGGGAGAAACACACAGCATCACGGTGAATACGTCGATGTAGGACTGGTAGACTGCTCGGTCAGCGCTATGGAAACCATTACGGAAATTTACATGGTAGAAGGCCGTATCCCCCAGAGAGCTGGCAACCGCTACGAATTCATCTATCCTTATGATTCCTTTGAAGCATCGGATAAATGGATTGTCATCGGCGTCGGCAATGATGCAATCTGGAAACGGTTCTGTGAAGCGACGGATCATGCCGACTGGTTCGCCGATGAACGCTTTAAACTGAATAAAGACCGGGCCAATCAGAAAGATGAGCTGAACGCCATGGTCACGAGCTGGACGAAACAGCATACGGCAAAAGAAGTTATCGAAATCCTCAGAGCTCATAGTGTTCCGTGTGCCCCCATCCACGATGTGGCCGATGTAGTAAACGATGAACACATTGCTAAAGCCCGTCAGATGATTTGTGAAATCGATCATCCCATAGAAGGAAAAATGCGCGTAACCGGCAATCCTGTGAAAATGACAGAAGCCGACCCCTATACGTATACGAAAGCGCCTACTCTGGGAAAAGATACGAAAACCGTTTTATCTGATATCCTTCAGATGGATGACGAATCTATCGCATACTTTACAAAATCAATTACTGACTGATAAGTCCTTTATTACCCTGGATATCCTGCCGCAGTATGTCTGCGGCAGAATGTCCGGATAGGAGGTTTACTATGTTAGCTGTTGTAGGTTTGGTCACGGTTCTTCTGGTCCTGATCAGCATACTGACGAAAAAGCTTTCCACGATGTGTGCGCTGATTTCTGTACCTATTGTAGCCTGCCTGGTGCTCGGTCTGGGTGGTGATATGGGGAAATTCATGATGGCCGGGATCAAGAGTGTAGCTCCGACTGGTGCTATGTTTATTTTTGCCGTGCTGTTTTTTACGATTATGGGAGATACGGGCGTCTTTGAACGTATCGTTAATAAAATTCTCAGTATCGTTGGTTCGAATCCTATAAAAATATGTATTGGCACGTATGTTATTACGTTATTGACTCATCTGGATGGATCCGGAGCCAGTACCTTTCTGATTACTGTACCGGCTATGCTGCCCATTTATGAAAAGTTAAAAATGGACCGCCGGATTCTGGCAACCATCGTAGCTCTGGGGGCTGGTACCATGAACATTGTACCGTGGGGCGGCCCTACTATCCGGGCGGCTACGGCTCTGGAAATCCCCGTCATGGATTTATTTGCCCCTATGGTCATTCCCCAGGTCATCGGTATGCTGGCCGGTGTGGCCATTGCTGTCATGTTCGGTATGAAAGAAAAACGCCGTCTCGGTGCAGATTTGATGAATATCAGTCTGGAACCGGCGCCGCTGTCTGATGAAGAAGCAGCCCTGCGCCGTCCTAAATTTTTCTGGTTTAATCTGCTTCTGATTGTTGCCACGGTTGCATTATTGGTCAAAGGGACACTGCCTCCGGCTGGCTGTTTCATGGTAGCTCTTGTGATTGCGCTGATGGTCAATTATCCCAATCTTAAGACACAGAGCCAGTTGATTGATACTCATGCCAAGTCAGCTCTGATGATGGCCAGTGTATTATTTGCTGCCGGTATTTTTACAGGTATCATGAAAGGCGCCGGTATGCTCAATGCCATGGCACAAGGTCTGGTTACCATTATTCCGGAAGCGCTGGCTGCTCATTTTGCTGTTATCATTGGTGTCATTTCGATGCCGGCAAGTTTATTGTTCGATCCGGATAGCTTCTATTTCGCCGTATTACCTGTACTGGCACAGGCTGCTGATGCTGTCGGTCTGGCCGGAATCGATCTGGGCAGAGCTGCTATTTGTGGTCAGATGACGCTGGGATTCCCTATTTCACCGCTGACTCCGTCTACGTTCTTACTCGTTGGCCTTGCCGGTGTGGACTTTGGTGAACATCAGAAACACACATTCTTCTGGGCATGGCTTGTATCTCTGATTATTCTCTTTTCCGCTGTTCTCGTAGGGTCTATTCCGCTGTAAAAGTGATATAGAGAATACGAATCTGCGCAAATAAGTGTATTAAATGTGAAAAAAATCACAAAAAAATAAAGATTCACTGTGAAACAGGAGGTATTCTGTCTGGCAGTGAATCTTTTTTGTATGTGGTATAATATAATGAAAAAATTAAGATGGAGGGAAATGGAAGATGGCTGTTGATACTACGTTGACCTGGCCTGACGGCAGACAGCGGTGCCGGTGGTGCAATCCACAGAATCCGCTGTATATTGCCTATCATGATGCGGAGTGGGGCGTGCCCTGTCATGACGATCACCGGTTATTTGAGATGCTGGTTCTGGAAGGGTTTCAGGCCGGGCTTTCCTGGGAATGTGTCCTCAATAAGAGGGACGGGTTCCGGCAGGCCTTTGATGGGCTCGATGCTTCGGTGATAGCCCGGTATCCCGATGAAAAGTTAGAGGCGCTACGGCAGGATTCCCGGATTATACGGAATAAGCTGAAAATCAGGGCGGCCAGGACGAATGCCCGCGTCTTTCTGGCCATCCAGGAGGAGTGGGGCAGTTTTGATGCCTATCTGTGGCACTGGACGGATGGAAAGGTCATATACGAACGGGATTGTACCCGGTCTCTTCTGTCGGATCAGATTTCGGCAGACCTCAAGAAACGGGGTATGACCTTTGTCGGTACGACCATCATCTATGCCTATCTGCAGGCTATGGGCGTCATCTATAGTCATGACGAAGGATGTTTTAAATCGATACCGCCGTCTGCCTACTAAAAAAAGAGGCTGTCGCATTATGCGTTTTTTGCATAATGCGACAGCCTCTTTGTTCACTATGTATTACACGTTAAACCGGAAGTAGGTGACATCGCCATCCTGCATGACGTAGTCCTTTCCTTCCAGGCGGACGAGGCCTTTTTCCTTGGCGGCCTGTTCACTGCCGCAGGCGATGAGGTCATCGTAGGAAACGATTTCGGCGCGGATGAAACCCCGTTCGATATCAGTATGGATTTTACCGGCTGCTTTCTGGGCTTTCGTGCCCTTGACGATGGTCCAGGCACGGACTTCGTCAGCCCCGGCAGTAAAGAAGTTGATCAGTCCCAGCATGGCGTAGCTGGCTTTTATTAGCTTATCGAGGCCGGCTTCAGGAAGCCCCAGTTCTTCCAGGAATACTTCTGCTTCGTCATCGGGCAGTTCGGCGATTTCCGCTTCAATCTTGGCGGAAACGGCGACGACTTCCGCCCCTTCTTTTTCGGCAAAAGCCCGCAGTGCCTGTACGTGGGGATTGGCATCGGGATCCGATGCTTCGTCTTCGGCTACATTGGCAATATACAGGATGGGTTTGAGCGTCAGCAGATTGAGGTCGTGGACCTGGGGCAGTTCGTCCTTGGTGAGCCCTGCCTTGCGGGCCGGTTCGCCATTTTCCAGGCAGGCCAGTACTTTCTTCAGTACGTCGTATTCGGCTTTGGCCGTTTTGTCGCCGCACTGGGCGACTTTTGCGATGCGGTCGGCCCGCTTCTGTGTCGTTTCGATATCGGCCAGGCACAGTTCCGTATTGATGACATCGACGTCGCGGACAGGATCAATCGAGCCCGATACGTGGGTGATATTGCTGTCTTCAAAGCAGCGGACGACTTCGGCAATGGCGTCGGTTTCGCGGATATGGCTGAGGAATTTGTTCCCCAGACCTTCCCCTTTGGAAGCACCGGCGACGAGTCCGGCAATATCGACGAAACGGGTGACGGCCGGAATGGTGCGTTTGGGATGATACATGTCGGTCAGGACCTGGATGCGGTTATCCGGGACTTCGACGACACCGACATTGGGTTCAATCGTGCAGAACGGATAATTAGCCGCTTCTGCTCCGGCTTTGGTAATGGCATTGAACAGCGTGCTCTTGCCGACGTTCGGCAGTCCGACAATACCTATTTCCAGATTGGTACTCATGGGTGAGCAGTCCTTTCTATAATACTTATTTTACGAGGTGCAGGTCGGCAATGCGTTTTACCGCAGCGAGGGTGTTTTCCCGCGTGCCGAATGCCGTAAGGCGGAGGTAGCCTTCACCGTGGGGGCCGAATCCGGAACCCGGCGTGGTGACGACGTGGGCTTTTTCCAGGAGGAGATCGAAGAAATCCCAGCTCTTCATGCCATTTGGTGTCTGGACCCAGGCGTAGGGGGAGTTGGTTGCGCCGTATACGGTGTAGCCGGCTTCGGTCAGGCCGTCGCGGATGATGTGGGCGTTTTCCATGTAGTAATCGACATCAGCCAGGCACTGTTTCTGTCCTTCCGGGCTGTAATACGCTTCGGCTGCGCGCTGGATGATGTACGGCGTACCGTTGAAGAAGGTGCACTGACGACGGTTCCAGAGCGGATTCAGTTCGACAGCGGATCCATCGGCTTTATAGGCTTTGCAGGCATGGGGGACGACGACATAGGAGCAGCGCGTACCGGTGAAACCGGCGCATTTGGAATAGGAGCGCAGTTCGATTGCTACGTCTTTGGCGCCTTCCACTTCGAAAATGCTGTGGGGAACGTCCGGTTCGGTGATATACGTTTCATAGGCCGAATCGTAGATGATGACGAAATTGTTTTCTTTGGCGGCGCGGACCCAGTTTTCCAGTTCTGCCTTGCTCATGGCCGTACCGGTCGGGTTGGACGGGTTGCAGAGGTAGACCATATCGACGTTTTCTGTCGGCGGTTGGGCTTTGAAGCCGTTTTCCGGCGTGCAGGGCAGATAGACGACGCCGGCATAGCGGCCCGTGCTGGCATTGTAAAGGCCCGTGTGGCCGCACATGACGTTGGAATCGAGATATACCGGATATACAGGGTCGGCTACGGCGAAGGTCAGATCGCTGCCGAAAATTTCCTGGATGCAGGCTGCATCTGTTTTGGAACCATCGCCGATGAAGACTTCGTCCAGTTCCAGATCGATGCCCCGTGTTTTATAATCGCCGTCAATGATGGCCTGACGGAGAAAATCGTAACCTTGTTCCGGACCATAGCCGCGGAAGGTTTCGGCCTTGCCCATTTCATCGACGGCTTTATGCATCGCTTCGATGATAGCCGGGGCCAGCGGACGGGTGACGTCGCCAATGCCGAGACGGATGATGTCCGCATCGGGATGGGCCTTGGAATAGGCGGCAACTTTTTTGGCAATGGTAGCAAAGAGATAATTGCCGGGAAGTTTTAAATAATTTTCATTTACGTGAGCCATAAAATGACCTCCTTTTATATGCGATAATGAGTATATATTGGCTATACAACACTATTCATTGTACTACATCCGTCACCTCTTGAAAAGGACATAGAACGCCTGCGGACGATGAGAAATTAAAATGACTGTGATTTGTCCTGGTGTTCAATGAAAAACGCTGCCACACAAAGGACTCTCTGCTTCGTGTGACAGCGTTATTTGCCGCTTGTCGTTCGTCGTGGCCCGGGCAGGTACTATATCATGCCTTATTCGTAGCGCAGGGCCTCGATGGGATCGAGCCGGGCTGCTTTCCGTGCCGGATAGATGCCGAAAAACAGGCCGATGCCGACGGAGAAACTGAAGGAAATGATAATCGGCGCTGCCGTGATGACCGTCTGGAAGAGCCCCGCTTTGGCAATGGCCAGGGCGATGCCGACACCGCAGGCGATACCCAGGAGGCCGCCGATGACACCGATGACGACCGATTCGATGAGGAACTGCATCATGATATTCTGGAAGGTGGCCCCGAGAGCCTTGCGGATGCCGATTTCCCGTGTCCGTTCCGTTACCGACACCATCATGATATTCATGATGCCGATACCGCCGACGATGAGGGAAATGGCGGCGATGCTCCCCAGAAACAGTGTCAGCATGGTCGTCGTGCTGGTCATGGTTTCCATGAGGCTGGTCAGATTGCGGACCGTGAAGTCGTCTTCTTTATCGCCCGTGATGTGGTGGCGCTGGCGCAGCAGCGTTTCCACTTCGCTCTGGACCTGTTCGATTTTATCGGAGCTTGAGACCTGGATGTTGATGGACCGTACGTAGGTGATGCCCATGAGGCGTTCCTGGGCCGTCGTGAGAGGGACGATGACCATATCATCCTGGTCCTGCCCCATGGATGACTGGCCCTTGCTTTCCAGGACGCCGACAATCCGGTAGGGCTGGTTGTTGATGCGGATCGTTTTGCCTACGGGATTGGATGTATCGAACAGATTGGAAGCGACGGTCGTTCCGATGACCGCCACGCGGTTCCGCGATTTCAGGTCGCTGTCGGTGATGAACGAACCGCTCTGGACGCTGAGAGACCGGATGTGGAGATATTCCGGCGTCACGCCGTATACAGAAGTATTCCAGTTCTGGTTGCCATTGACAATCTGATAGGAGCTGTTGACCGTCGGCGAGACGTAATCGATGTTCTTGATTTTCTTCTTGATGGCCTCGGCATCATCATATTTCAGCTTCTGGCTGGAACCAGCTGCGGAACGGACGCCGCCCTGATTGGTCGAACCCGGCGTGACGATGAGCATATTGCTGCCCAGGCTGGCAATGGAATTGGTGACGTTCTGGCGTACGCCCATGCCGATGGAAATCATGGCGATGACGGCGCCAACGCCGATGATAATGCCCAGCATGGTAAGAATGGAGCGCAGCTTGTTGGACAGGAGTGCCGTAATGGCAATCTGTACGCTTTCACTAAACAACATCCATGACGACCCCCTTTCCGGCATCCTTGGTAATCATGCCGTCGCACAAGAGGAGCTGCCGGCTGGCACAGGCGGCAATTTCCGGTTCGTGCGTGACCAGGATGATGGTCTTGTGTTCTTCATGAAGGGCTTCGAAGAGTCCCATAATATCACGCGTCGATTTCGTATCGAGATTGCCCGTCGGTTCGTCGGCCATGATGATATGGGGATTGTTCACCAGGGCCCTGGCAATGGCGACGCGCTGGCGCTGGCCGCCGGAGAGCTCATTGGGCTTGTGATGGGCCCAGGTCTCCAGCCCCACGGCTTTCAGTTTTTCCATGGCCCGCCGGGTCCGTTCTTTGTGGCCTACACCGGCATAGACCAGCGGCAGCGCTACGTTGTCGAGGGCGGAAATGCGGGAGAGGAGATTGAAATTCTGGAAGACGAAACCGATGTGTTCGTTGCGGACCGAGGCCAGTTCGTCGTCGCTCAGATTGGCTACTTCTTTGCCGCCCAGTTTGTATGAACCGGACGTAGGCCTGTCGAGGCAGCCGAGAATATTCATGAGCGTCGATTTACCGGAACCCGACGGTCCCATGAGGGCAGCGAATTCCCCTTCCTTGATATTCAGGGTAATCCCTGCCAGGGCTGCAAAATCCTCTCCGCCGATATGATATATCTTTTTGATGTCCTGTAATTCAATGACATATTTCATGGGCGTGACTCCTCGTTACATGGGCGGCGGTCCCTGTCGTCTGTTGGAACTGGATGATTTGGAAGAGGACTTGGATGTGGCGTTATAGGAAACGGAAACGCGGTCCCCTTCGGAAAGGCCCGACAGGATTTCTACGTATTCATCGCTGTAGATCCCCGTCGTGACCGGCACCTGTTCGGTCTGGCCGCTGGCATTGACGCGCAGTACATAGGAACCGTTGTCATTGGTCTTGAGGGCGGCAATGGGGACGACCAGGGCATCTTCTTTTTCGGCCGTATTGATTTCTACCCGGGCGGTCATGCCGAGACGCAGCACGTCATCGGGATCATCGACGTCGAGGGTAACGTAGTAATAAATGACGCTGGCCGACGATGAGGAAGACGAGCTGGATGAGGTACTGGTACCGTTCGTATCCCACGTATTGCTCGTATCGGTCTGGGAAATCTTGGATACGTGGGCCGTAAAGGTCCGGTTCGTATAGGTATCGACGGTGAAAGTGGCATCCTGGCCGACCTTGATATTGCCGATATCCGTTTCGTCGATCTTGGCCATGATCTGCTTCTGGCTCGTGTCGGCGATGCGCATGATGACCGTCGGATTGCTGTTGCCCTGGACGGCCATGGTGCCGGCAGGCTTTGGTTCGCCGACGACGATGCCGCTCATGGGGGCCGTAATCGTCGTTTCTGCCAGGTCCGATTCGGCGGCAGTCAGGTTGGAAAGGGCTGTGTTATACTCGTATTCGGCGTTGTCCAGGGTCTGCTTGGTGCCGGCGCCCTGGTCGTAGAGCATCTTATACCGTTCGTAGTCGAGGCGCGTATTGGTGACTTTATACTGTGCCTGATCGTACTTGGCCTGATAGTCCTTGCCATCCAGTGTGGCGACGGTCTGGCCCGCTGTGACCCGATCATTTTCCTTTACAAGGACCTGACTGATACGGGCCGTGATTTTTGGTGAGACTTCGACGGAATCGACAGGGCGGATCGTACCGGTCGCAGAGACTTTGGACGTGAGATTCATGCGTTCTACCTGGGCCGTTTCGACGGCGGCTGCCTGCTGGGCCTGCTGCTGTGTCTGGTGGTAATACCAGCCGCCGCCGGCACAGGCGGCGATGACGATGACAGCGATGGCGGCTGTGATTTTTTTATTCAGCTTCATGGGATCACCTTTTGAAAATAGGAATGAGTTACGATATAACAGAAACATACGTGGGTACTGTATGTTTTACTAAGTATATCATAGAAAAAAGCAGTAAAAAAGACAGAACAGGCTGTATGGAAAAGATTACTAAAAATTGTGACAAACCTGTCTTTTTTCTATGGTATACTACATCATGGAACGAATTAAATATAATTCTCAATATATAAAATACATGGAGGAATAGGTATGAAGAAACAACTTACGGCAGCCGTGATGGCAGCGATGCTGTGCACCGGGGCCGTATACGCAGCCGATACGACCGGGGCCGTCGCCGTTCCGGCGCAACAGCCAAAACAGATACAGCAGGCACAGCAGACTGCGCAGCAACAGGCAGATCAGACGACGCAGCCATCGCAGCAGACATACAGCCTGAATCTGGACGTGTCGGACTATGCTGTCGATACGATGCAGTACGAAGGGAAAAGCGTCGTGTTCCGGGCCTATGAAAACAAAGTCTACGTCGCACACCCCGTCGATACGACGTATCAGTCTATGAATATCTACGTGCCGGAAGAATATTTTGAAGGAAAATCCGTTCATGGATACACGGCACAGACGGCCCCCATATTCCTGCCCAATACCGTCGGTGGCTATATGCCTGGCAAGGCCGGCCAGCCGTCGGAATACGATCAGCGGCAGGGTGGTCCCAATGCCATACTGGCCGCACTGGCCCGGGGCTGTGTCGTAGCGGCTCCCGGTGCCCGAGGCCGGACGAATCAGGCTGCCGATGGCACCTATACGGGCAAGGCACCGGCTCTTATCGTCGATATGAAAGCCGCTATCCGCTACCTGCGTCACAATAAGGGGGTCATTCCCGGCGATACGGAAAAAATCATTTCCAACGGTACCAGTGCCGGCGGCGCCCTTTCGGCCCTCATCGGGGCGACGGGGAACAGCAAAGAGTACGAACCGTATCTCAAAGCCCTGGGGGCGGCAGACGAACGGGACGATATCTTTGCCTCCAGCGATTACTGCCCCATTACCGATCTGGAACATGCCGATATGGCCTATGAATGGGTCTTTGGCGATGTGACGGACTATCATCAGAATAACGCTATAGGGGCGATGCCGGCATTTCTCCAGGCTGGTGGCCAGACGATCCCCATGGGGCCGGGACCGGTCGTTGCCAGCCCGGGCAGTACGGACAGCAATAATCAGAATATGCTCGTCATGGACCGGCCTGCCGATGCCCCGGCAGAAGAACAGAAGGGCACGGAAATGAGCGACCAGCAGAAGGCCGTTTCTGCCGTCCTGCGCAAGGTCTTTCCTGCCTACGTGAACAGCCTGCACCTTACAGCTCCTGACGGAACGGCCCTCACACTGGACAAGAACGGCGAAGGGACGTTCAAGGATTACATTAAGAAATTATACATGAAATCTGCCCAGACAGCTCTCGATTCGGGAACGGACCTGTCCGGTATGGACTGGCTGATCATCCAGAGTGGCACCGTAACCGATATGGATCTGGGAAAATACGCCGTGTACGCAACCCGTCTCAAGGCGGCGCCTGCCTTCGACGCGCTGGATCTTTCGGCCGGGGAAAACAGCGAATTCGGTAGTGAAACCATCAATGCCCGTCATTTCACTTCCTGGGGGAAGAAATATAATACGGCCGGCAAGGCGTATCAGGCGGATAGTAAACTCATCCATCTCCTGAATCCGCTCTATTTCATCGGCAAAAAAGATGTCACCACTGCTCCCCACTGGCGGATCCGCCACGGCAGCAAAGACCGCGACACGTCTCTGGTCGTACCGGCCATCCTGGCCCTGCGTCTGCAGCAAACCGGACATGACGTAGATTTTGCCGTTCCCTGGAATCGGGGCCACGCCGGGGACTATGACCTGGACGAACTCTTTGCCTGGATTGACACTATTTGCGGGAACACACGGATTGTAAATAAATCGTAAAATAATATAATCTGCCTGTCGGATAAATCAATAAGAAATAAAGATTACCTATACGCAAATTAAAATGGTTAAACATGAAATATAGATATAGGTAAATAGCAAAATGAGCTCTTTTCGTTGCCATAGCAACAGAAGGAGCTCATTTTTTCTGATAGCATAAGCTTGTCAATAGGATAAAGTACTATCACAACATAGTATGTGAAAAATTTCTTTTGGTTATGATTTCTTGTACGTACAAGAGAAAGAAGGTAACAGAATGGGGTATCAATTGAGCAGACAGGCTCTGGCCGACGCCTTTAAATCCTGGTCCGGGAAGTACGATGTGTACGCGCCCACCGTCTTTGCCGGTACGGGGCGTTTTTCCGAAACCGATGTCATCCGCTATGGCAAAGTGACCGACTCTGCTGATATTGTCTGGGACGCACGTTCCGATTATTCTTTTAAGGAAATCCTGACACCTATATGCCAGGTATTGTTTTACTTTACGGAGCACAGTGTACGGGAATCGGAATTTCCTGAAAAAGGAGCTGTCATCTTCCTGCGCAGCTGCGACCTTCACGCCGTGAAGCGCCTCGATTACATGTTCCTCCAGAACGGGCCGGAAGATTACTATTATAAAACGCTGCGGGATAAAGTAAAGTTTGTTCTCATGGGTTGTGACCATCCCTTTGAGGGCTGCTTCTGTGTGTCCATGGGGACAAACGTCAGCACCAATTATGATGCGGCCGTCAATTTCAAGGATGGCACGTACTATGTGGACTGTCCCGATGCCGATCTGGCCGCTGCCCTGAAAGACCACGCCGAAGGCACCTGCGACGTAACGGCCGATCATGTGGAAAAAGACGCCGTGGAAGTCCATATCCCGGAAAATCTGACATCGGCGATTGCTAAAAGCTCTATCTGGGACGAATACGACAAGCGCTGCATCAAATGCGGCCGCTGTACCCTGGCCTGTCCGACCTGCACCTGCTGGTCCATGCAGGATCTGTTCTACACGGAAGACGGCAAGGCCGGTGAACGGCGCCGTGTCCAGACCAGCTGCATGTTCGACGACTATACGCTCGTTGCCGGCGGCGGCTGTTTCCGTCAGAAAGCGGGCGAACGGATGCGCTTCAAGGTACTGCATAAAGTCCTCGATTTCAAAAAGCGGGCCGGCTTTCAGATGTGCGTAGGCTGTGGCCGCTGCGATGCCATCTGTCCGGAATATATTTCGCTTACCCACTGCATTAATGAAAAGCTGCCCCAGGGCATGAAGGAGGTACTGGAAAATGGTAAATAATGAATATATGCCCTTCCGTTCTGAAATTCTGGAAGTCATCAAACATGCCGAACTGGAATATACATTCCGGATGTCCTATGACCGTGGCGACGAACATCCGGTCAAACCGGGCCAGTTTTTTGAAATCTCTATCCCGAAATACGGGGAAGCGCCTATTTCTGTCAGCGGCATTACCGACCACTCTCTGGATTTTACCATCCGCCGCGTCGGTTCGCTGACCGATGAAATCTTTGAAAATTACGTCGGTGATTATTTCTTCATGCGCGGGCCCTATGGCAACGGCTTCGATGTCAATATGTTCAAAGGCAAGGAAATCATCCTCGTCGCCGGCGGGTCGGGACTGTCGCCAATCCACGGCGTCATCGATTACTTTGCCGATCACATGGACGAATGTAAGAAGCTGACCGTCATCGTCGGCTTTAAATCGCCGGACGACATCCTCTTTAAGGAAGACCAGAAACGCTGGGCGGAAAAAGGGATTTTCCTCATCACCACCGTCGATCACGCCCCCGAAGGGTACACGGGCCACGTCGGCATGGTCACCAAATACATTCCCGATCTTACCTTTGAAGATATGCCCAATGCCATTTCCGTCGTCGTAGGTCCGCCGCCGATGATCAAGTTCTCTATCCTGGAATTGAAGAAAATCGGCTTCGACGTGGAAAATATCTGGCTGTCCGAATCGCGCAAGATGTGCTGCGGCCTGGGAAAATGCGGTCACTGCCGCATCGGCGACATTTATATCTGCCAGGACGGACCGGTGTTCAAATATACGAAAATCAGCTCGATGATTGACTAGGAGGGATAGAGCCATGGATATGAATTGTGGTAAGTTAAAGAAATACGCTTTCCGGGTAACAAAACACCGTAATGTGGCTTCGGCCCGTGTACGTGTCCCCGGTGGCTCCCTGAATGCCAAGGTATTGGGCCAGGTCCAGTATATTGCAGAAACATACGGCAATGGCGAAGTCCATCTGACCATCCGTCAGGGCTTTGAAATCATGGGGATTCCCTTTGATAAAGTAGAAGAAGTCAAGAAAGCACTGCAGCCGATCATTGATGAACTCGACATCAATCAGAGCGAACGGGGCGCCGGTTTTGAAGCTTCCGGTACACGGAACGTCATGGCCTGTGTAGGCAACCGCGTCTGTCCCTTTGGCAACTACGACACGACGGCTCTGGCTAAACGCATCGAAAAGGCCATTTTCCCCAACGACCTCCACGTCAAGGTCGCTCTTACGGGCTGTCCTAACGATTGTGACAAAGTGCGTATGCATGACTTCGGCGTCATGGGCATGACTGAACCCCAGTTCGACGCCACGCGATGCGTCAGCTGCGGCATGTGCGTCCGCAAGTGCAAACAGCTTTCCGTCGAAGCCCTGCAGATGAAGAATTTCCGCCCGGTCCGCAATGTGGAAAAATGCATCGGCTGCGGCGTATGTGCCTGGGCCTGCCCGAACCGTGCCTGGACGCGCAGCAAGGAACAGTATTTCCGCATTACTCTCCTTGGACGGACCGGCAAGAAGAACCCGCGCATGGGCATCGACTTCATTAAATGGGCCGATGCGGACAGCGTCGTAAAAATCGTCTCCAACGTATATGCCTTTGCCAAGAAATATATTGATCCGACGGCTCCCGGCGGCAAGGAACACATTGGTTACATGGTAGACCGTACGGGTCCGGAAGAATTCATCAAATTCATCCTCCAGGACGTGAATTTACCGAAAAAGGCAGAAATTTACCGTCCCCTCAACTGGTCCGGTATCCGCTATGTCGGCCTGAAATCGGAACCGTTCTATGTCGGCAAAGATGTAAACCCGGCTGATTTAGCCGTATTCCAGAAGCCGCTGCCGCTCAAATAAGGAGAAACGTATGTACAACGACGAATACACTGCATCGGCTGCCGGTGCGGCAGCGAAAGCGTCTATGCTGCGGAAGAATCCCCTGGGATATTTCCTGCTTTCGGCACTGGCCGGAGCTTACATCGGATTTGGCATCCTCTTATCCTTTACTGTAAGCGGCACCTTAGGGGCCATGCCATTTACCAAAGTCGCCATGGGCCTGTCCTTCGGCGTCGCCCTGAGTCTGGTCGTCATTGCCGGGGCAGAACTCTTTACAGGAAATGCCTTCGTCATGTTCAATGGCCTGCGTCTCAAGACGGTGACGGCCGGTGAAGTCGTGAAGTTGTGGATCGTCTGCTTCCTGGGCAACTGGTTCGGCGCCATCGTCCTGTCGCTGCTGTTTCTGGCGGCTGCCGGACCGGTGGGGGCGACGGGAAAGGCTCTGGCTGGTGCCGCTGCCATGAAGATGGGCCTGCCGCCGCTAGTGCTATTTACCAGAGGCATCCTGTGCAATGTCCTCGTGTGTCTGGCTGTCTGGTGCGGTTTCCGGACCAAAAACGATGTGGCCAAACTCATCATGGTATTCTGGTGCCTCTATGCATTCTTTACCTGCGGATTTGAACACAGCATCGCCAACATGACCGTCCTCACCGTCGGCGTGCTGGCACCGTTCGATGCTGCCGTCAGCCTCAGCGGGTATGCCTATAATCTGTTTTTCGTTACGCTGGGAAATATCGTCGGGGCCGTCCTGTTCCTGTCCATCCCTTATGGAATCGGGGCGCTTAAGAAATAAATCCCTTTGGGCAGTGCTGCTGGTGCAGTACTGCCCTGTTTGTTTACTCTGAACAGGCGTCGTGCCTGCAGGGCCTTATGGTCTTCCTGTCAAAGGAGGTTTTATGATGAACACATATTATATTGCCAGTTGTGTTTTTACCTGGCATTATCCGGAACTGAGCCAGATGATCCAGCAGTATATGACGGCCCACGGCATCCAGGTCGTGCGCTGCTGCGTGCCGAAATACAAGCTGCCCCATTTTACCGGCCTCATGCCCGATTCGTACAAAGAGCAGTGGCAGAGCCTGCCGGACTGCGCTGATTTCCAGCCCGGCGATACGGTGTATTCACTCTGCCACAACTGTTCGGCCATTCTGGAAGAATCGAAGCCCGGCGTCACCGTTACGTCCCTCTGGGAATACATCGCATCTGACGGGGCATTCCCTCTGCCGGACCTTACGGGCCGGACGATGATCCTTCAGGACTGCTGGCGGGCCTTCGACCGCCGGGGAGAACAGGATGCGGTCCGGTCGCTGCTCCGGCGTATGGGCATTTCCATAGAAGAACTGCCCGACAACCGGGAACAGACGAACTTCTGTGGCGTATCAGTCCTGCGCCCGGCGCCACCGCGCAACCTGAAACTGGCACCGCAGCGTTTTTCGCGCAATGCCAATGCCAAAGACAAGTTCCGCGATTGTACGCCGGATGAACAGAAACAGCTGATGACGGAATACTGCCAGCGCTTCTATGGAAATGAAGTTGTATCCTATTGTCATTATTGCATGGAAGGACTGCTCCTGGGCGGTGCCCGGGCTGTCCATCTGGCAGAACTGCTGTTCCAGCACCGGGAATCTTTCCGTACGTAAGGACGGGGATTCCGGCAGTTGTTATAGAACGAGGAGCGTTTCCATACGGATCAGACACCGTATGGAAACGCTCCTCGTTTTCTCTTTATATTGACAAATATACTCAATAATAGTACACTACAGATAAAAAGTTATAAGTATCAATATCATTTATGCGTAGCGGGAGGCCGTGTGACATGGAGTATGGAGAGACAGCGAAATTATTCAAGGCATTGGGCGATGAGAACCGCCTGCGTATTCTCTCGATGCTGCAGTCTGGGGAACGCTGTGCCTGCGTCCTGCTGGAATACATCCATCTGTCCCAGCCCACCTTGTCCCATCATATGAAGATATTGTGCGAAGCCGGTCTGGTGACAGGCCGGAAAGAGGGAAAATGGGTGTATTACTCCCTGAACCGCGTCCGGGCCGGACTGGCAGAACAGGCACTCGAAGAATTATTCCAGGAAAAAGAGCTCATAGCCGATGACTGCCACTGCAAGGGAGAACGTCTGCCAGAAACAGACTAACCATATCAAACCTCAAACATCAAGCCCAAAACATCAAACATACCACAAAGGCTGTCCTATAGCGATTTTTTTGCTCAATGGGGACAGCCTCTGCTTTTTATAAAAGCGTAAAGGTGTTTTTGTCGAAGTCGATGCGCCCTTCCTGTTTCATCCGGGCTAGTTCCCGCGAGACAGCCGTGCGGTCGGCGCAGAGGTAGTCTGCCAGCTGGGTGCGGCTCATGGGCAGTTCAAAGGTCCGGCTGTCCTGATGCTCAGACTGAAAGGACAGGTAGGTCAGGATTTTGCGGCGCAATGTCTTCTTGGAGACGATTTCCAGCTTTTCCATGAGCTGGGCGTTTTTGTCGGCTGCCATATACAGCATATTTTCGATAAGCCGGTAGTGGAAGGGGCAGGAATTCTGGCACGTATGCAGGACTTTGTGGAACGGCAGCGCCAGGATGCGCGTTTCCCGGATAGCCTGGAAGGTGACCGACGACCGGCGCATGGCTCCACAGGCAAAGGTTTCGCCAAATAAATGGCCCGGCCCCAGATCGGACAATATAGCCGTATCGCCCCAGGCATCTTCATGGATCATGTGAATCCGCCCTTTGAGGATGATGCCTACGTAGGGGACTTCGTCCTTGGCCAGTATGGGAAATTCCCCTTTGTGGAGTGTCTGGAACCAGCTGCCGAGGCATTGCAGCATGACTTGTACGTTTTCGGCACTGATTTCGGAAAACAGGGGGAGCCGGGATAGCATGTCATAATCGGGATGCATGGCCATCACCTGCTTTGCCGGTATGATGCGACGGCGGTAAAGGCCGTGCCGGCGGCTTCGATGGTCCGTCTGATGTCATCATCCGTATGGGCGCCGGAGACGAAACACGTTTCAAACTGGGATGGCGGCAAGTAGATGCCCTGTTCCAGCATGGACTGGAAATAGACGGCGAAGGCCTCCTGATCAGCCGCGGACGAATCGGCGAAATTCTTCACGTCTTTGTCCGTAAAGAACAGGCTGAACATAGATCCCGACTGGTGAACGCAGACCGGTACGCCTGCTCCGGCCGCTTTCTGGCGCAGCCCTTCTGTAAGGGCTGTCGTATGGGCCGTCACCCGGACCGTATAGGACGGGTCTTCGGTGATGATACGCAGTGTTTCGATGCCGGCCGTCATGGCCAGAGGGTTGCCCGAAAGAGTCCCGGCCTGATAGATGGGGCCGGCCGGGGAGACGCAGTCCATGAGATAGGCTTTGCCGCCATAGGCCGCTGCCGGCAGGCCGCCGCCGATGATTTTGCCAAGGCAGGTCATGTCCGGTGTAATGCCGTAATAAGCCTGGGCACCGTGGAGGGTCGTACGGAATCCGCACATGACTTCATCGAAAATGAGGATGGTGCCGTGGGCCTGGGTTTGGTTGCGCAGGGCCTGCAGGAACGATTCTTCCGGCAGGACCAGCCCCATATTGCCAGCGACGGGTTCGACGATGACGGCGGCGATGTCGTTGCCGAAGCCGTCCATGATGCGGTTGAAGGACTTGCTGTCGTTATAGGGAAGAGTAATCGTGTCGGCAGCCGTCGCAGCGGGGACGCCGGGGCTGTCGGGCCGGCCGAAGGTGGCGGCACCGCTGCCGGCGCTGACCAGGAGACTGTCGGCGTGGCCGTGGTAGCAGCCCTGGAATTTGATGATTTTATCTCGGCCTGTAAATCCGCGGGCGACGCGCAGGGCGCTCATGGTAGCTTCCGTGCCGGAATTGACCATGCGCAGCTTTTCGATAGAAGGATAGATGGTTTTGATGAGACGGGCGATTTCCGATTCAAGCAGGGTCGGCGCGCCGTAACTCGTGCCGCGGGCAGCCGCTTCCTGCAGGGCCTTGACGACGCGGGGATGGGCGTGGCCGGCGATCATTGGTCCCCAGGAACCGACGTAATCGATATAGGTATTGCCGTCGATATCGGTGATGGAAGAGCCTTTGGCCGATGCGATGAATGGCGGCGTACAGTGGACGCGCCCATACGAACGGACGGGACTGTTGACGCCGCCGGGCATGAGGGCCTGGGCGTCCTTGAATGCGGCTTCCGAATGAGTCAGTGTAAGCATGAGTAAAGCCTCCTTGATCGGTTATAGTTTGAATAAATCTGAAAGAGAGCGGACCGTTTCTTCTTCTTTATCGGTCCGGGCCGCGCCGACGGTCTGCATCATAGGATCGCGCAGGAGCTTGCGCACAATCATATGGGTCATGGTTTCGATGATGCGGTACTGGTCGTCTGTGAGCCCCGGCAGCTTGTTCATGGCCCGGCGGAATTCCCGTTTCCGGGCCTTTTCGGCTTTTTCCGACAGGCGCAGGAGTGCCGGCCGGACCGGCAGATAACGGAAGCGCTGCAACAGTGCCTGCGTGTCTTCCCGGACGATGTTTGCAGCCAGTGCCGCTTCGCGCTGCCGGGATTTTTCATTTTCTTCTACCGTCGTCGTCAGGTCGTCGATATTATACAGGGAAATACCGGGAAGATCTGCGGCTGACGGCTCGATATCCCGGGGAACGGCGATATCGATGAGAAGAAGCGGGCGCCCTTTACGGGCCTTCATGATGGCAGCCAGCCGTTCCCCCGTCAGGACGTAATGGGGCGCTCCGGTCGAAGTGACGATGATATCGGCCAGAGCGGCGGCGTCATCGCCCTTCTGGTAATGGACGGCCGTGCCGGAAAGAAGAGAGGCCAGCTTCTGCGCCCGTTCGATGTGACGGTTGACAATATACAGCCGGGTAAGACCTTTCCCTAAAAAATTGCGGGCTGCCAGTTCGGCCATCTGTCCGGCGCCGAAGAGGAGCAGTGTCTTTCCTGACACGTCCCCTAAGAGACGCTCTGCCAGCTGGACGGCGGCATAGCTTACGGAAACGGCGTTATAGGCGATGTGCGTATCCGTCCGGACCCGTTTGCCCGTGGCGATGGCCTGATGGAAGAGGAGATTGAGGACAATCCCCGTGGCACCGCAGTCGTGGGCCAGCAGATAGGCCTGCTTGACCTGGCTGAGAATCTGGCCCTCGCCGATGATCTGGGAATCGAGACTGGAAGCGACGCGCAGCAGGTGGACCATGCAGTCTTTCCCTTTGTACGTATAGAAATAATCCGGCCGGACGTCAGGCTTTTTGTCCAGCAGGGACAGGAAGAAATCCTTCAGCACGTCTCCTGTCGTACCGTCGGGACAGACTGCATAGATTTCACTGCGGTTGCACGTAGAGAGGATGACCGCTTCCTGGATTGTATTGTATTGGCTGCTTTGCGACAAGGCAGCGCCGATGCGTTCCGGCGGTACAGCGAACTGTTCCCGCACGGAAACAGGGACCGTTTTGTGATTCAGGCCCCAGACGAGTAATTCCATATTGGTACTCCTTATAATTGTTCTCAGTATTAGTGTAGACAATTCTCTATAACAATACAAGAGGAAAATAGAAAATGAGGCTGGCCTATTACGTATTTTTACTTAATGCGTAATGGGACAGCCTTTTTTGTTTGATGTTTGAAGTTTGGTGTTTGAGGTTTGATTATCGCAGGAATCCGGGGATGGTCAGGTAACGGTTTCCTGAGTCGGGCAGGAGGGTGACGATGGTCTTTCCGCGGTATGCATCCTGCCGGGCATACGAGATGGCGGCGGCCAGAGCGGCTCCCCCGGAAATGCCCGTCAGGATGCCTTCCGTGCGGGAGAACTGCCGGGCAGCCGTAAAGGCTTCTTCGGTGGTGATAGCCTTTATATCATCGTATACGTGCGTATCCAGCGTGTCGGGGATGAAATTGGCCCCGATGCCCTGGAGCATGTGCGGCCCGGCATGGCCCTCGGAGAGCAGGGGCGAGTCGGCCGGTTCGATGGCGACGATGCGCACCGACGGGATGACCCGTTTCAGATAATGGCCGATGCCGCTCAGGGTGCCTCCCGTACCGACGCCGGCGAGGAACACATCGACCTTGCCGTCTGTGTCCTCAAAGATTTCAGGGCCCGTCGTTTTTTCATGAATCCTGGGATTGACGGGGTTGGTAAACTGGCCGGGGATGAAGGCATGAGGGATTTCCCGGGCCAGTTCCTTTGCCTTTTCGATGGAGCCGGTTATGCCCTTATAACCTTCAGTCAGGACGATTTCCGCTCCGTAGGCCGCCATGAGGTTCCGCCGTTCGATACTCATCGTATCGGGCATGACGAAAATGGCCCGGTATCCCTTGGCGGCAGCGGCAGCAGCCAGGCCGATTCCCGTATTGCCACTGGTCGGTTCGATGAGGACTGAGTCCGGCTGGAGGATGCCCTGCCGTTCCGCATCTTCGATCATGGCCAGGGCGACCCGGTCTTTGACGCTGCCGGCGGGGTTCAGGTATTCCAGTTTTACGAGAAGGCGGGCGGCCAGATTGTGGCTTTTGTTGAAGCGGACCGGTTCCAGCAGGGGCGTATGACCTACGAGGCCGGTCATGCCAGTGTACACTTTTTTCATAGTATCTTATTCTCCTTTGTAAAATATATAAATTAGGTATTGATTTAATTAAGCCCATTATAACCAAATTTAATCGCCTGTCAACAATTAGAATAAAATTCTAAAATTTTTATTTCAAAGGGGCGTATTTCCTTGACAGGGGGAAAATTAAAGTGTACTATTTGCGTAAACATTGCAGTGCTTTTACTCATTCTGTATTTCCTGACATCAGACGGTGAGGGAAATCTGAAGGGAACCGTTTTCCTGATGACGGGGCGGTCTCCTGTTCCATCATTTCGTATTTTCATGTCAGAGGTGATTTGCATGACCGATACACAACTACATACGCGGAGCCGTTCGGCCTTTCTTTCCAGCGAGGACTGGTGGGCCGTGTGGCTGGGATTGTTCATTTTTGCCCTCGGTGCCGGACGCATCTGGGATGCCAACCTTCTGGGCTGGGCAGCCAAATTCGGCGTCTGGATGGACCCGGCCAAAGCCGCGGCGGCCAATTCCCCGGCCTTTGCCTGGCTCGGCGGTGCCGGAGCTGTCGTCGTTACCTATCTGTTTGTCCTTATTCTTACGACTATAGGCGCCTGGTTCATGGGGGCCCGGATCAAACGGTTCATAGCCGGTTTCTCCGTTCTCTATTGGCTTACCGTTGCAACCAATATACTCGGCAATTATGCTTATCTGGCAGCGACGCCGGATAAACGGGCGGTTTTTCACATCACCTGGTCCCTGAGCCTGGGTGAACTGGGCTTCGTCTTTGCCCTTGTAGCAGGACTCATCATCGGAAATTTCTTCCCGTCGGCGGCCCGCTTCCTTTCCGTGGCAGCTAAACCGGAATGGTATATCAAGACGGGCATCGTCATCCTCGGCGCCAATATCGGCATCCAGGCTATCAGTGCCATGAGTCTGGCCGGGACGGTCATCGTCCGGGGACTGTGCGCTGTCGTCGAAGCCTATCTCATCTACTGGCCGGTAGTCTATATCATCGCACGCAAGTTTTTCCATTTCACGCCGGAATGGGCGGCACCCATGGCCTCCGGTATTTCCATCTGCGGCGTAGCTGCCGCTATTGCTACGGGCAGTGCCATCCGGGCCCGGCAAATCATCCCGGCTATACTGGCTTCGGTCATTATCGTATTCGTCGCCGTGGAACTGCTGATTCTGCCCTTTGCCGCCGCTTTCTTCCTTTCCGGTGAACCGATGGTAGCCGGCTCCTGGCTGGGACTGGTCGTCAAGAGTGATGGTGGTGCCGTCGCTTCCGGGGCCATTGCCGATTCGCTCATCCGTAGCCAGGTACTGGAACAGACCGGGGTAGCCTATCAGGAAGGGTGGATCCTCATGGCGACGACGACGGCCAAAGTCTTCATCGACATCTTTATCGGTGTCTGGTCCTTTATTCTGGCCGTCGTCTGGTCGGTGTGGCACCTGAGCAGCCGCGATGGCGTGAGCCGTCCTGCCGGCAGTGTTTCCAAACGGGAAATCTGGAACCGGTTCCCGAAATTCATCATCGGCTTCGTAGGACTCCTGGCAGTGGTCTTTTTCTCCGGCCTCGTCCGTCCTGACCTGATTGCCGGACTCAAAGCCGGCGCCGGCCAGGCCAATCTCCTGCGGGCGGTCTTCTTCGGACTCTGCTTTTTCTCCATCGGTCTGGTGACCAATGTCCGCAAATTATGGAATGCCGGGCTGGGCCGCGTGACCGGTGTCTATGCCGTGGCACTTCTGGGATTCATCATCTGGGTCGGCCTCGGTATTTCCTGGCTCTTTTATCAGGGCATCGTCCCGCCGACCATATAAGTGTATATGGGATATGTATCGTGATATAGGAAAGGTGTGATCGTATATGGCAACAGAACTGACATCGCGTCAGCTGCCACAGGCTGACGAATATTATTACAAACAGACGAACAATCATATCAGCCGAAAGGATAACGAAACGGAAATAGGGGCCGATGCCGACGCCTACTTCCCCCTCCAGCCCATCGAAAAGAAACTCTGCGCCTATACATTCGGACTGGGTATCGTCCTGCTCTTTGTGTTCGTAATTCTTTTTAAAGTCCTGTAGGAGGGATAACTATGACGATTCAGGTAAATGGTGACCCATTTCAGACAGAAAAGCCGCTCAGTGTGACGGAACTGCTGAAAGAGGCCCGGGTGGAAGCCCCGGAATATGTGACGGTCCAACTCAACCAGCAGTTCATCCGCCGGGACGATTTTGATACGACCGTTCTCCACGATGGCGACGTCGTCGATTTCCTGTATTATATGGGAGGCGGTTCCCGGTGAAACTGACAAATGAGCAATTGGAACGGTATTCCCGGAATATCATCCTCTTCGGCGGCAAAGGACAGAAGAAACTCCTGGCCGGCAAGGTGCTGGTCATCGGTGCCGGCGGACTGGGTGCACCGGCTGCCCTCTATCTGGCAGCAGCCGGCGTCGGCACCATCGGCATCGTCGATTACGACGTGGTCGATCTTTCCAATCTGCAGCGCCAGATTATCCATTCCACGGCATCGGTAGGGCAGCGCAAGGTCGATTCGGCCCGCCATACCCTGGAAGGACTGAATCCCGACGTCCATGTCGTCACCTATAATGAATGGGTCAATTCCCAGACAATGCCCCAGATCATCGACGACCAGCACTACGATTTCATCATCGACGCGACGGATAATTTCCCGGCCAAATTCCTCATCAACGATGCCTGCGTACTGGGGGGACATCCCTTTTCCCATGCCGGCATCATCCGCTTTGGTGGTCAGACCCTGACCTATGTGCCGGGAAAAGGGCCGTGCTACCGCTGCATCTTCGACACCATGCCGCCGGCCGGAGCCGTGCCGTCGTGCAAGGAAGCGGGCATACTGGGCGCCGTCGGCGGCGTCATCGGCTGTATACAGGCCACAGAGGCCATCAAGTATCTCCTCGGCCAGGGTGAGCTGCTCACGGGGGCTCTTCTCACCTATGACGCGCTGACCATGCGCTTCCGCAAGATTCCCATCGGCCATAATCCCCATTGCGCCATCTGCGGCGATGACCCGGCCATTCATGAGCTCATCGATTATGAGCAGCCTGTCTGTGAAAGCAAAGTGGGGAAGGGGTCGCTATGATACATCTGACACGGTCTGATTATGAGGCCATGACGGCCTATGCCAGAGACGGGCTGCCCAATGAATGCTGCGGCCTTCTGGCGGGAAAACAAAATGGTGACGACGCATTCGTTGAGAAGGTATATTACCTGAACAATACTGATGCCAGCCCGGAACATTTTTCCATGGATCCGGCAGAGCAGTTTGCCATCCTGCGGGATATACACCGGCGGAATCTGGCCCTCATCGGCAATTTCCACAGCCACCCGGAAACGCCGTCCCGGCCGTCGGACGAAGACAAACGGCTGGCCTTCGACCCGTCTCTGCGCTATCTGATCCTGTCGCTGGCGGAAGAAAAGCCGGTCCTGCGCAGTTTCCGTATCCGCGACGGTGAGGCCACAGCAGAGCCACTACACATCGAAGAGGAGGAGTAACATTGGCAGATGCAAATTTCAAGGAACTGAAAAAAGGCGGCTTCATGAAACAGAAGCAGAAAGACCGTTTCTCCATGAGGTTGAAAACCATAGGCGGACAGGTGACAATCCAGCAGCTGGAAACCATCCGCCACGTCGCCGGGACCTACGGGCACGGGTATATCCATCTCACGTCCCGGCAGGGCATTGAAATCCCCTTTATCGCCCTGGAAGACATCGATACGGTAAAAAAAGAACTGGCAAAAGGGGGCGTACAGAACGGCGTCTGCGGCGCCCGGCTGCGCACCATTACGGCCTGTCAGGGCAATGCCGTCTGTCCGTCGGGGCTGATCGATACGCAGCACATAGCAAAAGAATGTGAAGCCCGCTATGGCGGACGGGAATTTCCGGCCAAATTCAAAATCGGCATCACGGGCTGCCCCAATAACTGCCTGAAGACCGAAGAAAATGACCTGGGCATCAAAGGCGGCATCGAACCGCAATGGCATCACGACGACTGTATTTTCTGCGGTCTCTGTCAGGCCGTCTGCCCTTCTTCGGCCATTACAGTGAATAAAAAGGAAAAGACTCTTTCCTTTTCTAAGGACCAGTGCATCTTCTGCGGCAAGTGCGTGACCACCTGCCCGACGTCGGCCTGGACGGGACAGGCCGGGTACAACGTGTCCCTGGGAGGTCTCTATGGCAAGCAGATCACCATCGGGCGCCATTTCCTGCCACTCCTTCACTCGGAAGACGAATTATACCGCGTCATCGATGTGGTCCTCGACTTTTTTGAAAGCCACGCCAAACCGGGGGAACGCTTTGCCAGAACGGTAGAGCGGATAGGTTGGGACAAAGTGGAACAACTCGTTCGGGAGGTATTATGAACATAGACAACACCATCGATATTACCGATGTCGTCTGCCCCGTGACCTACGTCAAGGTAAAGGTCGAACTGGAAGATATGGAACCGGGACAGGTCCTGTCTGTCCGGCTCAACAGCGGCGACGCCATGCAGAACGTTCCGCGGAGCCTGAAAAATGACGGACACCGCGTCTTCGACGTGACAGACAACGAAGACGGAACCTATACGATCCTCGTCGAACGGGGACAGGACGACTAAAAAAAACGGGGTTGTAACAAAATGAGTTTTTTTGCTCATTTTGTTGCAGCCTTC
>OGWZ01000118.1_pt1 | contig 91082 bp, 69 predicted proteins | sample 1576141 | NCBI WGS metagenome assembly OGWZ01 (sample SAMEA3541512, study PRJEB24748) | human gut metagenome | biome: human gut; feature: human-associated habitat; material: faeces | place: China | collected 2012
GAGGTCAGAACTTGTGAAGCATCCTGACGTACCTATCTATTCTGTCTTAACGTAGTTCTCGTAGAACTTAGGCTGATCAACAGGGCTTTTACAAGCCCCCACTTCAAGGCTTTAGCCTAAGTGGTGGGTTGTTGACTTCGTTTTAGCTCAGCAGCAAAGCGATTCGTCCCATATTCTTCTGACGGCTTGCTTCGAGTTACAATACCAGGACTTCCTTTAACTGGTCTAGTGCTTACTTCTGGAGCAGTCTTCATGCGACTCAAACGGTCTTCAGTGGCTTTCGTTTTCTGACGCTCTCCGTTGCCAGATACTCTCATTCTTGAACCATAGCGCTGATCAGGAGTAGTGGCTTGTACTTCAATTGGTTTTCCGTTTTGTTTGATTTTGTCCATATTCCTTATGCCGTTGCCGTTGTTTGAGACAACAGGACCTGCTCTTCTGCTGCCATCGACCCTGAACATTTCGTTATGTTCTTCTCTATATTTATCCTGATTTATGGCTGCTCTCCTTTTAATTTCCTTATCTACTTCAGTCTCCGTTCTGTGGATCCCTGTAAATGCACCAACAAAAGAAGATACTTTTTTCTTCGCGACTTTCTTTTGAATTTCTGCATTCCCTTTATCAATATTGAGAGTCATATTTTTCTTGAGATTTTCTAATAATGATGCCATAAAGCACCTCCTAATTAACCAAATTTATCCTTTAAGAAGGATGATAATGAGTAATAACAGATAAAAATACCGCAGATATGAACGATAGATGCCTCCGTTCTGGATGGAAAGAATAAAGCAATAGTTCCCGCGAGTGTAAAAATGACGGCGCTATAAACTTTAGCCATCTCCTTTGCGCCAATTATATCAGAAATTCCCCAGACAATCATAAGAAGACTTCCTATAACGCAGATAGCGGCTCCTCCAGCCCCGTTGTTTATGAAAAGTATTACTCCCGCCGCAATAAATGCAACAACAAGCATAAAGCTAACGAGTTTTTCTTTTATCCCGACGCTTTTTTCATTACCAAACTCTCCATATAACATAATAAGTGCAAAAAGTATAATACCAATTCCTAAAAATCGATTAATTACGATTGCCCACGATGCGGGAACTGCGAGCATTAAAGCACCGCAAAAACATGTGATCATCATCTTAGCCTGTTCTTTAGTAAATGGACTATCTTTCAATTCTTATCACCTCCTCTTTTATATATGTCAGATTCTTTTCGTTTGGCTTACAAAAACTTGATCCTTTGGTTGATTTCTTTCTTTCTAAGTTTTACTTACACTTACGTTTTTAGCATCCACAATTTTATAATCTGCTTCCATGGAATCCAGAAAAGTGGCTTCACCAATCGGATTTTCTGTTTCTTTTTCCCAGCTTTTTAAAACGGAATTATATTTGTAGCCATGTTTCTGAAGGTTCTTCCGGATCTCGTAAGCGTGAAAAACCTGGATGAGTTTTACATCTTTTTTGTAATCAATAGGATGTGGCTGGTATTCCTTCAGCATCTTTTTCACTTTCCGGCTGTCGCTGGCGTCTGCTGTGGCATTTGCGAACTGCCACTTATTAAATAATCCCATGTCCAAGGCAGTAAAGAGTAGCTTCTTATACACCTTATAAAATTCCTGCCCGTGCGGCTCAAACGAATGGGATGTGTCATCAATAAAGTTAATATGATGCGCCAGCTCATGAATAGATGTTACGACCAGCTGATCTTCCGTGCGATAGAGATTGAATACCCGGATATGCTTGTTTTTCGGGTTATAATCTCCATGTTTCGACTTAAATTTTTTATCTATGTACTCAACGTAAAACGCTTTGTAAGCTTTCTGCTTTGGGGAATGCGGATACGCATATTCTACTAAGTCGTTAAGCAATATTTTTACTCGATACAATTTTACTTCACCTCCAAAACAATGTTTTTGTTTTTTAGATTTCTCCTTATATCTTCCATATGAATTCCTCCTGGCAAGATTTTCTACAATATATATGTCAGATTTCTAAGATTTCCGAGAGGTATATACAAGGTATTCAAAAAAGACCACCTATCTGAGAGATAAGTGGTCCAATACATAGTCTACGATAACAGCTTATTCAAATTTTGTCCCTGCCGAAGGCAATCCGCGGTATCTAAACTTGCCAACGTCATCACCAAGCCCAGAATCTTCTTTCATACAGAATTCTGTAGCCTTTGCGGTTTTTGCTAAACGAATCGTTTGTACTCCTTGTGTTGTCTTGGTAGCTTTAAGTGGAATATCCTTCGAATCAAATACAAGGACGTGTCCTGATGAACTCTTAAAGACAAACAAAGTATCTTTTGGAACAAGATAAATGCCAAGAGCTTTTTCTTTCCCGTAGAACGCATTTACAAGTTTCTTTCTGTTGAGTTTTGTCTCATATACGGAAACAGGAAACTTAGCGGCTTTACCATTTTCAAAGCCGATAACAACATATCCTTCTTCGCCGGGTTTTAATACACTCATACGAATTAAGTTTTCACCATCTTCTATTCCGGCAAGGTTGTTTACATATTCTCCAAGATCTGATGGTTTACAGTCAGAAATATCGTTAAGAATAACCTTATAGACGTTTGCTTTGTCTGTGAAAATCAACAATTCATCACGATTAGAAACATTTTCGAAAATATGAACAATCTCATCGCCATCTTTTGTTTTAATTTCCGGATTTCCACGAAGAGATGTAAGTGGAATTTTTTTAACATAGCCTTCTTTTGTAATATAGACATTAGATTCATAATCTGGAATTTCATTTACAACCACAGTATCAGCTACAAACTCAGTAATTTCCGTCTTTCTTTCTTGTCCATATTTTTTCGCAACATCCGTAAGAACCTTAACAATAATTTTATCAATAGATTTTGGGGCCCCAAGGATTTTCTTGATTTCTGCAATCTCTTTTTCTAGTTTCGAGATTTCTTTTGTTTTATTAAGGATGTACTTTTTATTAAGATTACGAAGCTTGATTTCTGCAATTGCAGCAGCCTGTTCTTCATCAATTTCGAAGCCTCCCATAAGAGCAGGGATGACCGCATCATCGTCTTCTGCGCTGCGGATAATAGCAACAGCTTTATCAATATCAAGAAGAAGCTTTTGAAAACCATACAGCTCGTTTAAATCGTGCCCCTTCTTATTCAAATCGAAAGTGTACTCACGAACAACGCATTCACGACGCCATTTAATCCATTCGTCAATAATCTGAGCTACTCCAAGAACCTTTGGAGTCCCATCGATGAGTACGTTCATATTGCAAGAATATGTATCTTGAAGTTTTGTCATCTTGAACAATTTCCTCATCAAAATATCTGGGTCCGTGCCACGTTTATAATCAATAGCAATTTTAAGACCTTGCTTATCAGTTTCGTCGCGAACATCATTTACTTCTTTAATTTTCCCCTTTTTTACACAATCGACAATCCCTTCGATAATAACTTCTGAATTTGTAGAAAATGGGATTTCGTAAACTTCGATAATACGGTTCTTTTCGTCTACACGATATTTAGAACGAAGTTTTATACCACCTAAACCAGTGCTATAAATCTTATCCATAACATCATCTTCCATAAGCATATAACCGCCTGTGGCAAAGTCTGGACCAGGCATTACAGTTCTAATATCCTTATTTGGGTACATAATACGAAGGACTGTAGCAGCACAAAGTTCTTTCAGATTAAAGCTAGGTATTCTTGATGCCATACCAACAGCAATACCATCGGTTGGGTTTGCTAAAATATTAGGAAAAGTAACCGGAAGTAAAGCCGGTTCTTTTCTAGTAGAGTCATAGTTGTCTACCATGTCTACGGTATTTTTATTTAAGGACTTAAATAGTTCTGATGCAACACCAGCAAGTTTAGCCTCTGTATAACGAGCAGCAGCACACTGCATATCGCGGGAATAATGTTTACCAAAACTTCCTTTTCCATCCACCCATGGAGTAAGCAATGTTTCGTTTTGCGTAGTCATTCTGACCATGGTTTCGTAGTTTGCGACATCTCCATGAGGGTTTAAAAGCATTGTTCTTGCTGCAATATTTGCAGATTTCGTTCTGATACCTGTAAGCAACCCCATTTGATACATTGTATAAAGCACTTTTCGTTGAGACGGCTTAAATCCGTCAATCGCAGGAAGAGAACGAGATACGATGACTGACATAGAGTAAGGCATAAATCTATCTCTTACGACTTCCCCCACGCTTTCTTTTTTAAATTTTTCAACCACTTCTGCTGGTTTTTCTTTTTTCTTTGCCATTTCTTTTTCACTTCCTTTTTAAAATACGTCAAGATCATCCATATAAAGGTGACCATTTTCTTCAATATATTTGTATCTTGGAGCTACATCCCCACCCATAAATAATTCAATTGTTTCTGCCATTTCTTTTGCGTCTTTAGCTTGCACTTGAGTGAGATGTCGTGTTCCTGGAGACATGAAAAGAGACATTGTTTCTGTATCATTTTCACCAAGACCTTTTGAACGCTGAATTCTGACTCTCTTAGGATCTTTTCCTTTTAAAATCTTATCTCTTTCCCCGTCACTAAAAGCGTAGAAAGTTTGTTTTTTATTACCTGCAGTATAAGTAATTTCATGTAATGGAGTTTCCGCCACATATACATGTCCCGTTTCGATTAACATTGGACAAAGCTTATAGAATAAAGTAATAAGTAGACACACGATATGGAAGCCATCCACGTCCTGGTCGGTCATAATAATAACTTTATCGTAGTTTAATTTGTCGATATTGAAAGCGGGAATGTCTTTAGGGGCTTTTTTATCCCTAAGTTCAATACCACATCCAACGACACGCATTAAATCCATAATGATGTCGCTTGCAAAGATCTGAGCAAGTGATGCTTTCTCTAAATTAAGTACTTTACCACGAACACAGATAATAGCCTGATTTTCTGCATTTCTGCCAAGCTTGACACTACCTAAGGCGGACTGTCCTTCTACGATAAAAACTTCGCGTTTTTTAGGGTCTTTTTCGCGGCATTCAACAAGGTTTTTAACTTTATTTGTAACATCAATTTTGCCTTGAAGCTTTTTCTTTACCTGAATACGAGTTTCTTCTGAACGCTCACGGCTACGTTTGTTAACTAAAATCTGGTCAATAGCTCTATCCCCGTCTGCTTTGTTTTCGATAAACCATACTTCAAGTTGTTCCTTTAACATATCCGTCATAAAAGACTGATAGAATTTATTCTTGATAGATTTTTTTGTCTGGTTTTCGTAACTGGTTCTTGAAGAAGCCGAATTTACAATTAAGACCAAAGAGTCCTGAATGTCATCAAAGGTAACTTTCTTTTCTCCTTTGTTATATTTCCCGCGTTTCTTAAGTTCTGTATCAATTGCACTAACCAAAGCACTTCTTACAGCTTTATCTGGAGAACCGCCATGTTCCAGCCAGCTTGAATTGTGATAATACTTAAGAAGGTTCTGTTTATTGCTAAAGCAGAATGCTACATCTATAGAAACTTCATATTCCGGCTTATCATCACGATCGCGGCCGCGACCATCTCTATGTAAAAGTACCGGAGTTGTTATACCTTCGTCGTTATCAAGTTCTCTTACATATCCAAGAATCCCATCCGGATAAACATATACTTCATTAATTTTTGATTCTTCATCGATAAAATGATAAGAGATGCCTGCATTAACAATTGCCTGTTCTTTTAGCATCACCTGGAAAGTTTCGACCGGGATATCGACCTCTGTAAAAACTTCTAAGTCAGGTTTCCATCGCTGAATGGTACCGGTTGTTTTGTCTTTAGCTGGAGTCTTAGTCATTTCTCCAACAATATTTCCTTTTTCAAAATGAACTTTATATGTATAGCCATCTCTTGTAGACTCTACATCAAACCATTCAGAAGCATATTGTGTAGCACAGGCTCCAAGCCCGTTTAGTCCAAGAACTCCAGACTCGTCATCACCATTGTCGTAGTTTCCGCCGGCATAAAGTTCGCAGTATACCAGATCCCAGTTCCAGCGTTCTTCCGCCTTATTCCAATCAAGAGGAACGCCACGACCATTATCTCGTACTTCGATGGAACCATCGCAGTAGCGAGTTACATAGATGTCCTTTCCAAATCCTTTTTTGGCTTCATCTCTACTATTCGATATAATTTCAAACACTCCATGAATGCATCCGGAAAGATCGTCAGAACCAAAAATAACACCCGGTCTGCGGCGAACACGGTCCGGACCTTTTAATGCACGAATACTTTCATTAGAATATTCTTTCTTTTTATTCTTTTGCGCCATGTTCATTCTCCTTTGCAGAGGCTTTCTTCAGAGCCCTTTTCATTCTTTTGTATTCAAGCGTAGCCATTTCATCCACCATTTTACTGACAGATTTACCTTTATACTTAGAGAGTTCATCTAACATCTCTCGAGCTTCCTTTGTAACAGTCAGTGTAAGCTTTACTTTACGCATATATGTTATGCCTCCTTTGTGTACGTATTGATTTTCATGTTTATATATGTCAGAAAACTATGTTTAAAGCTTTTTTACATACAGCATTCTGAAAGCCCGCCGCTTCAGCCGTGGAATGAAAGAATGTAATTTTGCGATTTATGTGTATAGTATTATTGATATTATACACAAAATATGCTATAATATGCTTATGAAAGATATATATAAACACACAAAAACAACAGTATCATTAATCAATTATCATTTTGTATTCTGCCCTAGATACCGCAGAAAGATATTTCTTATTCCCGGAGTGGAAGAGGCTTTTAAAAAAGAGGCTGTATCTATCTGTCAGAACAGCAATATTGATATTCTGGCAATGGAATGCCATGTAGATCACGTACACATTTCTGTAAGTGTTCTTCCACAGATGTCAGTTCTTGAAATTATGCGTCTGATCAAGGGCGGCACATCATCTGTATTAAGAACGCAGTTTAAAGAGCTATCACAAATGAAATCCCTTTGGACGCGTTCTTATTTTGTAAGCACTGCAGGAAATGTCAGTTCTGAGACTATCAAATGGTATGTAGACACACAAAAAAGGAGGTATTAGATGCATACAGTACAGTTAATCTTGAGACCAGCTGAATATGAGAAAGCTGTTATCAATAAGCGTTTCCATGCGGTATCGCATATTCATAACGTATGTGTGAAACATGCAAGGAAACTGCTCATGCGGCTTGATCATGACAAGGAATACCAGTCATGGCACAGTGAATACTGCAAACTTTTGAAGCAGAAGAAACTGTCGAAAGCTGACCGTACACGCAGGCTTGAATTGTCAAAACAGATGTCAGCCCGTCGTCAGGAAATCGGCCTTTCAAAATGGGCACTCCAGTCATACATAAAAGTCTGTGGGAAACGGTACAGCAAGCTCATTTCATCACAGCAGGTGCAGGCAGAAGCTGCAAATGTATGGACCGGTGTTGAAAAATGCTTATTCAGTAAGGGAAAAGACATTCATTTCAAGAAGTTCATGGATTTTGATACCATTGGAGGAAAGTCAAACCTAAATGGCGCAAGGCTCAATCCTGATACAATGACCGTCTCTTGGCTTGGACTTGAGCTTAAATGCTATCTCCCGAAGAAAGCGTCGGATAGAGATTATGTCCTCGAATCGCTTGTTCATAAAATATCCTACTGCACCATAAAGAGAATGATGTTCTCAAACGGCTGGAGATATTATCTTGCAGTTACGCTTGACGGGAATGCCCCTTACCGGGAACGTAAAGTGAAAACAGGCGTTATGGGCATAGACCCCGGAGTCTCAACAATGGCTGCGGTATCAGACACAGCCTGTATCCTTGAAGAGCTGGCGCCTGATGCAGATGTTTATGAAAAACAGATACACAAGCTTGAACAGCATATGGACGCATCAAAGCGTATCAGCAACCCTGACAACTTCAATCCTGATGGAACTGTTAAAAAGCGCAGGGACTGTAAACCATGGGTGTTTTCAAACAGCTACAGGGCAGCTCGCAGGAAGCGTAAAACACTCTACAGAAAGAAAAGCGCCTATATACTGCATTCGCACAGGAATTTATGCAACAGGCTGCTTGAAAATGCCGACTCATTCATAGTTGAAAAGATGGACTACGCGACACTGGCAAAGCGCTCATCCAAGACAGAGCGTCAGGACAAGCCGACAGATGTTGTCCAGAAAGACGGCACTGTGAAAACTGTCAATAAATTCAAGCGCAGAAAGCGTTTCGGAAGGTCCATAAACCGCAGGTCGCCGTCACGGTTCTTAAGTGAGCTGAAACGCAAGGCCGAAAGTTCCGGCGGCACTTATGCAGAAGTCAATACCCAGACATTTAAGGCCAGCCAGTACAACCATGTGACAGATGAATGTGTAAAAGTCCCTCTCTCACAGAGATTTAAGCTTATAGGAAATGACAGCGTACAGCGTGACCTGTATTCAGCATTCCTTATAAAGAATACAGACAGTGCCTTTGAACATCCCGACAGGGATAAATGCATATATGAATTTGAAAGCTTTGTAGCAGTCCATAATGAAACAATCAACTATATGAAAGAGTCAAAAATATCAATGAAGCAGTGCTTTGGTTTTTAACAGCAAAAACCAGCCGCATAACGGCTAATTTTTAAATAAAAAGGGGTCCGGCATCACTCCCTCGTCCCTAAGAAAGTAATACACTTCGTATGAAATCACTGGACGTAAATCCTGAATACCGGCAGCTATATCCCTGTCTATATGACAGGGTGAACCCGTCAGGAATCTAAGGAATCCCATGGCTTCAGCCGTGGGAGGATGTCAAATACAGCATGATACGTATGTTATTACAACATTGCAATACGTGCAAAAAACAAAAAATAGTTCTTATGCCTATAAGAATAAGGGCTGCCTGAGTATTCGGGTGGAAACTTAAATACCAAACTTCTTAAATGGGAGTCTATGACTCCCTAGAAGCCCCGCTTCAAAGCGTTAGCTTGAGCAGTGGGCGGTTCACTGAAGCTCCAGCGCGAAAGAAAAAAGACCCGTTTATTCGGGTCTGATTTTTTTACTCTGTTTTGACTTTTTCCTTTAAGATTTCAATCAGTTCATCTCCGCAGTTTACTATTAACGACCGAAATGCTACTGATGATACAATATCTTCATTTAACTGGAATTTTTTTGCAAAATTGAGACCATTTTCTTGGTACTTCACCTGTTTTATCTGTGCACCAATAAGAAATGGTTCCTCTTTCCCATTCATGTCTTTCAATCTCCTTGTGAGAAAATCTGTAACCTCATAGTCACGACGATAGACGAAATCTGGATTTTGCAACAGCCAATGTTCTCCAGTTATACTTGCATCTGGGACTTGTCCCTCTGTTGGCTTATAGAAAAACTCCCCTTTAAGATAATAGGCATGAACGATAATTGGAAGCTTAAGTTTTTTCATTGTTTCCATTACTATTCCTGACTGTGGTATTCCCTGCAGAGCCTGCTGAACCGTCGGTGCTACGCAGATACGTTTTATTTTGTCGTCTTCTGTGAACATTCCTTCGACGCGCTGTTTCGGAACCCGCGGAATAAACTCTGTCACAGTATCGAAACTGCAATGTACCATACTGGCTCTATTTTTATTCTTCATCATCTTCTCCTTAAGCCTGAATTTCTTTTTTTAAAGCTTTTGGCATAAAACATGATGTCCCTTTTCGCTCCTTCTTACAGTACAAAAATGCAAGGTTGAATTTTAGTAGCCCATACGATTTCCAATGACAATTTGTACATTCATATGGATCAGCTGTAATAGAACCACAGGATGGGCAAATAAACTTGCTTCCGCATTTTTCCTGCATCTCTTTCACAGACTCAAAAACAAAAACATTTTTCGAGTCAATCCTTGGCTGCTCACATTCCTGGTAATAGTTCATAAACCAATAAGTCCGGTCTTCTTCCCAGGAGGCCAGAATCTCATTCCACGGGAGGTTCAGCTTCTCTCCGTAATGGATGGCTCTGTCTACTGCCCATTTGTATTTCTCACAGTACTCACATTTATGGCCACAGTCTTCCTGTGTATCACCGTAGTTTGCTAGATAGTCCCTACAGGATGACTTGTAATCTTTACACCATCTTCCTGGAAAATCTTTCTTTTCTTCCAAACCTTTAATTACATCGTCTAACAGCTTAACTTTTATTTTTGCCATATCTTGTTTCCTCCTAATCTGTTTGTAAAATAATTGTTTCTTTAATGTTTCGTTTTTTGTTGTTACATATTTTTTCTAACCTCCATTTCATCAAATATTTATATGTTATATGTCTGTTTTCTTTTTTTACATCATTTTGCAAAAAAAAGACTTGCCGATAAACAAATCTCTTTTTCTTACTATATTTATGGTTCTTAAAATATCCCTTTTCTTGGATATAATTTTATCCCTTAATTAGCAAAACTCTTATGATTCCCAAAATAAGTATATGCGCTGGATAAAAAATATAAAAAGGATATTTCAAATTTAATCTCCCCCTTTTTCCATTGTAGAACATTAAGATAAGCGGAGAAAATATTACAGCTAATTCACCGGATCCCATGCTGGCCAAAACGACAGACTCCGTAATTCCTGCAACAAGAGGAAATTCGCGGAATACATAACAAAGATAAATAGCAATAATACCATAAGCACCATAATCAAAATGAAGAAGTTGTGCTATAGCAGCAAAAATTGCAACGCAGGCACATTCAAAAAGCAGCATTATTAGTTCTTTATCTTTTGTATTCTCTTCTATTTTCTCTATGAATACACACATAATCAGTCCAAGAGCAAGCGTAAAGTAAACATTTTGACGTGTCAGGTCAAACAGCTTTCCTGACATCATTAAATTATATGGAATCTCAGATACAAGAGCAAATAGACACATTCTTCCAACATACTTTTTTCTATCCCTTGTATAGTATAACCCTTCGGCAAGTAAAAATATGAATATTGGAAAAGCTAATCTGCCTATAACACAACTAAGCCACAGATACAAGCTGCTGTTGTGGTTTTGAATAAAAGTGTATCCTATGTGATCAAGAAGCATTGCAAAGCATGCAATGATTTTTAGCATATTTCCGTTTAAACAGCCAATAGATTTATCATTCAAAAAAGTAGCCTCCTTTTTTTATATCCGTTTCTAATATGTCAGAATTTTGGAAAATATTAAGAGGCAGGAACTATACATTTCTGTTAAAAATATAGAGCTAGTAGTATATAATACAAATGAAAACTTTGGCAGGATATTCTTTTTTCTGTATGTGCAGAAATCATACATATAGAATACGAGTCATTGAATATTGGAGAAAGGAGAAAATTAACAATGAACAAAGAACAATTTTTGGAGTACATCAGAGAAAATTTTACTTTGGATGTGACGAGCCAAAGGCTTATCGCTTCTTTTGTAGATTATGTATGTGCTCAATCAGATGATGACGAAACAAAGTGGGCAATACTCTACTCTGTGCTGGATCCTATCGGGATAGAGCTAGAGGAAGTAAAACAATTAAAATTTTAGGAGGAAACAAGATATGTATGATATTGTATTAATTGAAAAACCAGGCGAATTAGGATTAACGAAAGCAGAAGTCATGGACATGTACGATTCTTTAAATGGAGATGAAGCATATCCAATTGAAATTTATAATTGTAGCGGTGAAAGCTCTGCGATGGGATTTATTTCCACAACGGCTGCTGAAACAATTGATTATGATTATGAAGCTTTTGGATTAAACACGTTCATCGGAGAAATCCTCGGTGACATGACTTTAGAAAGCCCGCTTGGTGTTTACGAATTTAAGGGGCTAAAGATATTTTTAACTCGATAAGGGATTAAAAACTGCCAATTTCATATTTAGGAGGAAACAAAAATGGAAAATTTAATGACAGAAGGAAAGAAACTTGTAACAGAACTAAATAAAGCAGCAGACGCTTATTACAACGGAACAGAGTACATCACAGACAAAGAGTATGATGCAAAGTTCGACCAGCTTAAAGCGATTGAGAATGAACTTGGAAAACCGTTTCCAGATAGTCCAACGCTTCGTGCTGGATATGCTGTAAAGAGCACTCTTGATAAGATTACTCATGAATACCCTACTCTTTCTTTGGATAAGACTAAAGATGTAGATGTGCTAATCAATTGGCTTGCAGATCAGAAAGGAATGTTATCTTGGAAAATGGATGGATTGACTCTCGTTCTTACCTATGATAACGGAGTTCTTACAACTGGAGCAACACGAGGCAATGGCGTAGTTGGAGAAGACGTTTCTCACAATATTCCTTATGTAAAAGGAATTCCGATGAAAATTGGATACAAAGGACACATGGTTGTTCGTGGCGAAACTTTCGTTACTTACGAAACTCTTGACGAAATCAACGCAGAGCTTCCAGAGACAGAACCGCCTTATAAGAACTGCAGAAATCTTGCATCTGGCAGCATCAGGCTTTACGATTCCTACGAATCTATGAAAAGAAAGCTTCAGTTTAAAGCATTCGAATTGGTTTATATCGACCAGGATCAGCCAATGACAGTTCCGGATGAGTTAATGCCGGATATGAACGATTTCAGCGGTAGACTTGAATACTTAAGTCTGTGCGGATTCGACATTGTAGATCACTTCGTTGTTGACAAAGACAATTTGAAAGATGGAATTGCGGCGATGGAAGAAAAGCTTGAGACACTTCACTATCCTACTGACGGTCTTGTTTTAGAGTATTGTGATATTGTTAACCATGGTGCAAATCTTGGTACAACAGGTCACCACCCTCTTTACGGCATGGCTTTTAAATGGGAAGACGAAACAGATGAAACTACGCTTAAGGAAATTGTATGGCAAGCTTCAAGAAGTGGCCGTATCAATCCTGTAGCCGTATTTGAACCTGTTGAATTAGAAGGCACTACAGTACAGAAAGCAACAGTATTCGACGTTTCTACAGTAGAACGTATGAAGCTTGGTGCAGGAAGCAAAATTGCAGTCTATAAGGCAAATAAAATCATTCCGCAGGTATTCGAGAACATCGAGCCTAAGGGGGATATTATTATCCCTGCTGTATGCCCTGTATGTGGTGCTCCAACAGCCATTGAAACAAGTATGGCAAGTGGACATGAAGTAAAGGTTCTTTACTGTACAAACGACGACTGTGCAGCGAAAAGTATCAAGACTCTCGTTCACTTCTGCACTCGTGATTGCATGGATATTCGAGGAGCATCCGATGCGATTATTGAACAGTTAGTTGATGAAGGTATGCTTCATGAATTTGCAGATTTCTATCACCTTGCTGACAAACGCGAGCAGTTCATTGCTCTTGAAGGGCTTGGCGAAAAGAGTTTCAACGCTTTGATCGACCAGATTGAGAAAAGCCGAAACATCACTATCTCTCACCTTATTCCAGCACTTGGAATTACAGGTATCGGAAGACATGATGGAAAGACTTTTGAAAAGGAACTTGGCTCTATCGAAAAGGTCACTGAAAGAATGGAAAGCGGTAATTTTACCGACCTTTCTGACTTCGGAGCAGAAAAAGAAAGAATCATCAATGCTTGGTATGCGAAGAATAAACCAGTATATGAGCGTCTTCTTGCAGAGTTAAACGTTCAGAAAGCAAAGCAGACAGAAAGTTCTGCTGCGGTAAACGGCAAGACATTTGTCATCACAGGAAAGCTGGTTCACTATATGAATCGTGATGCGTTGGTGAAAGTAATCGAAGAAGCTGGCGGCAAGGTTGCTGGTTCAGTGTCTAAGAACACAAATTATCTTATCAACAATGATGTCGAAAGTACGAGTGGTAAGAATAAGAAAGCGAAAGACTTAAATATTCCTATCATCTCAGAAGAAGATTTTATGGCAATGTTGTAATCGCTTAAACGCAAAGAATGTTAAGAAAGATTAGTCAGATTCAGGTCTGGCTAATCTCTTAACTAACTAATAAAGAAACAAATGTTAGCCTATCAACAGGCAGGAAGAAAAGAGGAAAGAAAGATATGACAGATGTTACAAAAATGTATGTAGAAATTAACGAAACCTACAAAGAGATTAGAAAGGCCTTTGGAAGAGAAAAGAAAGAAATTCCAACAGAATATAGCCGCGCTATTATTTGCATCCTTAGTGAAGAAATTGAAGACTTATTTGTAAAATCTACAGATATGCAGAAAACAAAAGAGAAAATTATTAAAATTATCTCTGATTCCGTTGCTGCGGATACCATTATGAAATATCTAAATTTCGACAAAATAACGGCGGCAGCCAAAGTAAGAAGAGATTGGGATTCGGCATTATCTGGGGTTGAAAAAGGTTATATGCTTTCCGGCACTATCGGTTGGGGTTTTACAAAAAATGATATTAAAGAGTTGGCAAAACTTCACGAGTCTGGAAAACACCGTGAGAAAATTGAGGATCTTTTAGAAGACTGCAATTTCCATTCGTTAAACGGCTATTTCCAGGCTGGTGATTACAGCCATCTTGATGCATAAACAGCATCTCAAACATTATTGATTTAGAACAAAAAAAGAGCTGAGACATAATTAAAATGTCCCAGCTTTTTCTTTTTACTTATCAATATTTAGTTCATTTCTTTTTGGAGCTTTTTCTTGAGTATTTTCTTTTGACGTTCCTTTCTGTCTTTCTGCTTCTTTTGCGAATTTTTCTTCTTTTCTCTTTGCTTCTTCTTCCTTACCACGCTTGATAGCAGATTCAACATCAAACGTCATTGTTCTCGCCTTGCGCGGAGTTGTTTTTTGCCCGGCTTTTTTAAGGATGTTTTCTGCTCCAGGAAAGTGCTTTGCACCTGGTTTTACGAAAACCTCTGTAAGCCCTTCTCCCATTCTTGATAAGAAGGTACTTTTATCTTCCGGCAGCTTTCCTGTTCCAACTGCTTTTTGCACTTCGTCTTTTGTATACGGCGTAAATTCTGTACCTTTTTCTTCATACTCTCGCCTTTTAGCATCATTGATAATAACGGTAGCTTTCGTAATGAACGCATCGTCTTTTGCAAGGTCCTTACCGATAAAGCCAAGCGCCTCAACGTTTTGTCTTAGCGCTGCAAGTGCAACAACTGAAGTATTTTTTGCTTGTTCTCCTGCAAACTGGATAGTTAATCCATTTTGTTTTACTGCAGCGAAGGCAATTTCTACTTCATTACGAAGATTAGGAGTTGCAAATTGTAGCGCTTCCCCATTTTGTTTTACAGCTTCCAACACAATATCATAGTCTCCACGTCTATCTGGGCCAAGATCAGCAAGAACCATACCATCTTCTTTCACTAATTCAAGAGCCATTTCCTTGTTGTTTCGTACCTGTTTAGACGCATATCTGATAGAACTAGGATCTTTTGTTACAGCATATTTAACAACGTCTGCCATTCCTTTGATTGCGTATTTAAAGAAACGAAGCGAAGCAGGAATAATGCCTACTGCTTTTTTAGCCCAGGAAGGATTGTTTACATACTCATCTCCTGCTCTATGTAAAGATTCTCCATTCGTGTTTTTCATAGCTTCTTCAACAATGGCACGGTCATGTCTAATACTGGAGTTAAAATACTGAATAGCCAATCCATTTTGTTGAACAGCGAATAACGCAAATTCTTTATCATTAAGAAGCTGTCCTCTTGCAAACATAGCTACAGAAGAAGGATCTTCTTTAATGATATCTTTAACGAAACCCATATGCCCAATAAAAAAGCTTCTGCCAGCATATCTAAGAATGCTAGGATCTTTTTCATACGCACGAAAAATAATATCCGGATTATTTACTGTTTTACTGTCTGCAAATTTAAGCATCGTAGGTTCAGCTTCGATTACAGGCCCAGAAATTTCTTTATCTTCTCTTGCTCTTGGACTCAGATGTTCAAACGTTTTAGGATTAACAATGGTATATTTCTTTGTAATACATTCTCGTCCACCATCCCCAGGAGTTTCTGTGTCTCTTTCTGTAATAGCCTGTCCAGCATATTGAATCAACATGCTATCTTTTTCCATATTGGCTGGTTTGTTATTCATGATGTCATTAAGTTCATCGTTTAAGTTTTTGAGCTCTCTTTTTAGCGCTGCAAACTTTGTTGGATCACTTACAGTAGCAATTGCATCTTTCTTTGCTTCAACAGCCTTCTTCTTTTCGTTATATTCTTTTGCCCATTGGTAGTGTTTATCTATAATAGCATTAAACAAACGCTCATCGTTGCGTCCATAGCAGGTATTGTCAATCGTTGCCTTATCCTGCAAATAAGGGACTTCCGGAAAATTACGGATGTATTCAGGATTACGAAGAATCAACGCTTTTGCATGTGCAAATGAAACTTCGCTCAAATCTGGGATAAGATCAAAGTCGACAGCCCCATCATTTGGGTTTCGGTATTGATCCCACCATTTAAAATCTTCCTGAGTTATTCGCATATTATCGTTTGCAGCCCACATTTCCGCAGATGGCGCGGGGTATACATACGAACTTCTATAGCTTTCTCTTTTTGTTTTTTGGTTATTTTTCGAATCTGCACCTGGTCCAGATCCATCGTTTTCTTTGTGCTCGATGTCTTGGCCATCATCTTCTTTCTCCTTTGGATTAGCTTCGGTTTCATCTTCCATATATTCACTTAAGTCAATCCCATGGTCCAAGTCTTGATTATCGTCAAAATACTGAGCCATTATTTCTTCATCAGATAATTCTTCAGGTGGATCCTGAACGGGTGGGCTTCCATGCCCCTCCTCCCCATAAGAAGGGATTACATCTCGCTCCATATATTCTTCTTGATTTTGCTGTTTTAAGTCATCTTTCGATTTAAAAGAGCTGTTCGCAAAATACCATTTTTTAAATTCCGGATCTTCTGGGAAGTATTTATTAGTAAGATCTGCAAAAGTTCTTTCAGAAGCCTCGTATTCGTCGCAGCCATTTCTTTGGTGTTCTGTATAAATTGTAGCAATAAGCCCACCATATGTGCGATCTCTTTCTGCTTCCATTTGTGCAGCAACAATATAAGGAGCTTCTTTCTGACCTTCCCAAAGAGCATCATCTTCTCTTGTGTATTCCCCTAACTCAAAAGGAGGGGTAATTGGTGAATTTTTATCTTGCGCTCCAATAAGCTCTCGCTTTAGGTAATTATATGAGCCAATGCTAATTGTTTTATTGTATTCAAAATGAGCAATAGCTAAGCGCAAATCTTCCAAATGCCTAGAATCTCCGTTCGCTTCTCGAATTGCGCGTTTAACTGCATAGTTTATAAGACTTTCATCATTATACTTTCTAGCAATATCGCCAACACCTTCTAAGAACTTAAGATTTTGGCATGTTTCTGAACTTAACATATCAATCGTAGCTGTAGATGGGATCGTCTGAACAGCAAGAATAGCCACTTCGGGCTCGTGCCCAAAATCCCCGGCATAGACAATAGCGTTTGGGTTTTTGGTTACTGCGGCTTTTACAGTCGCAAAAGCTTCTTTATAGCTCATATCTTCAATACGGGCGTATCGCAACATGTTTGGGTCTTTTTTGACAGCAATCATTGCAATATCAAAATTCGATCGCATCTCTGGCGCTGCAAATTTAATAGAAGCTGGGAAAGCCATTACGGCAGCAGAAACAACGTCAAAATCTTTTTTCATTTCTTCAGAACAAAATTCCAAGTTAAGAGCTTTTTGTCTAATAGCTGCCATTGCTTCATCTTTCGTTTCATATCTGATCGCAGGATAGCTATTTGCACTTTTTCTTTGTTTTGCCATGAAATTTACCTCTCTTTCTATATTTTCGGCAGAGCACTACACCCGAAGTATATCAGCCATGCAAAAGCAAAAACTTCGCCACAAAGGCAAGCTTGCCGCAACAGAACAGGTAATTATTTTAGGGTGAACACTTCTAATCTTATATATGTCGGAAAATTGTGAAAGAAACAGGAAACTAAATAAAAATCCAATATCCAGTTTGTTTAATGTTAATTCTGATTATCCTTTAAAATATCCTTCGAAATATCTCTTAAAATGTTCCTTAGAATATCTCTAAAAATGTCTCCAAGAACCCGACGGCAAATTTCTTTTCCCAGAAGCTGTTTTATTTTTTCAAGGACTTTTTTAATGTAAAAAGACACCCCGTTAAAGGAGTGCCTTTCGTTGTTAAATACTACTGTTTTCTCTTACGCAAGTGCCAGAACAATCCTGCAAGAGCAATCGCAAATACCCCTATAGAAATTAAGATATTTGTATGTGCCGATGTTGGTACTGTACCGTTTCTTGTGTTTGTGAAACTTACATCTGTGTCTTCGGTCAACGTACCAGAAGAATTTGTTGATTCTACTGCATATCCGTTAGACGCTCCGTCCACTTCTGTAATCTTATAGGTTGTATCGATTAGGATATTTCCAAGTGTGATACTTTCTCCGTCTGATAAAGTAAATTCCACTACTCCATCAGTTACTTTTAATGTGCCTGTTTCCGTACCCTTGGTGTAATGGAGTTCTGCAGGCGTATTTCCTGTCATCTTCAATTGAAAAGTAAAGTCTTTTGTTTTATCACCCATAGTACCGGCTACATCATTTGTTACTGTAATCGTATATTTATGCTCCGTGTATTGCGCATAGTAAGTAGACTGTGTAATAGGTTGATTTACTAAAAGCTGTGTTCCACCTTGTTTTTCTGTAAACCATCCAACAAAGTCATAACCCCTTTTTTCTGCTGTTGGCAGAGAATCAAAAGCCATTCCTATATATCCAGTTTTTTTGCTTTCTGATGATTTTCCACCCATGGCATCGAATTTGATGTCGAAACATTTTATATAGGTATCTGCCATAGTAGGTCCATCATAAGTTGATGTTAAAACAGATGTTGTATATTTCTTATCGGTATTGATTCCATGCCATGTTGCATCAACAAGGTTTGTATCTCCTTTAAATGCAAACTTAGTACCAAGAGTTAATGTTTCTATTGCGCTACAGTTATAAAACATATGACCCATATCCGTTACCGCTGATGTATCGAATGAACTTACGTCTAGGCTTGTTAACTTACTACAGTCAGAAAACATGTAACCCATATCTGTTACCGCTGAGGTATTGAATGAACTCAAGTCCAGGCTTGTTAATGAACAACAGTATTCAAACATATGACCCATATCCGTTACCGCTGAGGTATCCAGATTCGTAAAATCTACACCCGCCAAATTTTCGCAATCATAAAACCAAAACGCTGTAGAAACCGGCTTTATCACATCTTTAAAAGATACCGATTTGACAGATGTCCTGTTTTCATACCATGGTGCCTCTGAGTAGTAGTCATATTCCTTTGTCTCAAACCCTGTATACGTCTTTAACACATTTCCCTTACTTGCATCCGGCGTACTTCCACGCTGGAATACCATTTCTCCGCTTTCATAAAGAATGGCATAGGCATTCTGTGAATAATGTGCATAGTAAGTAGACTGCGTAATAGGTTGATTTACTAAAAGCTGTGTTCCACCTTGTTTTTCTGTGAACCATCCAACAAAGTCATAACCTCTTTTTTCTGCTGTCGGTAGAGAATCAAAAGCCATTCCAATATATCCGGATTTTTTGCTTTCTGATGATTTCCCGTCTAGTGCATCGAATTTGATGTCGATGTATTTTGCATAGGTATCTGCCATAGTAGGTCCATCATAAGTTGATGTTAAAACAGATGTTGTATATTTCTTATCGGTATTGATTCCATGCCATGTTGCATCAACAAGGTTTGTATCTCCTTTAAATGCAAACTTAGTACCAAGAGTTAATGTTTCTATTGCGCTACAGTTGCCAAACATGGATCCCATATTCGTTATCGCTGAAGTATTAAATGAGCTCAAGTCCAGGCTTGTTAACGAACGACAGTTATTAAACATGTAACCCATACTCGTTACCGCTGAGGTATTAAAAGAACTCAAGTCCAGGCTTGTTAATGAACTACAGCTGCTAAACATCCAACGCATATCTGTTATTGCTGAGGTATCGAATGAACTTACGTCCAGATTTGTTAAAGCACTACAGCCCTCAAACATGGCATACATATCCGTTACTGTTGAGGTATCGAATGAACTTACGTCCAGATTTGTTAAAGCACTACAGCGGTTAAACATGTTACGCATACTCGTTACTGCTGAGGTATCGAATGAACTCAAGTTCAGGCTTGTTAACGAACGACAGTCATAAAACATAGAACCCATATTCGTTACCACTGAGGTATCGAATGAATTTACATCCAGGCTTGTTAATGAACTACAGCTGCTAAACATCCAACGCATATCTGTTATTGCTGAGGTATCGAATGAACTTACGTCCAGATTTGTTAAAGCGCTACAGCCCTCAAACATGGCATACATATCCGTTACCGCTGAGGTATCGAATGAACTCAAGTTCAGGTTTGTTAACGAACGACAGTCATCAAACATGGAACCCATACTCGTTACCGCTGAGGTATTAAAAGAACTCAAATCCAGGCTTGTTAATGAACTACAGCGGGCAAACATCCAACCCATATCCGTTACCGCTGAGGTATTAAAAGAACTCAAGTCCAGGCTTGTTAACGAACTACATTGATAAAACATGTAGCGCATACTCGTTACCGCTGAGGTATCCAAATTTGTAAAATCTACATCCGTCAAATTTTTGCACTCATAAAACCAATACGTCGTAGAAATCGGTTTTACAGCATCTTTAAAAGATACCGTTTTGATAGATGCTTTATTTTCATGCCATGGTGCGTAATTGTTGTAACCCGTATATTTCTTTGTCTCAAACCCTGTATACGTCCCCAGCACAGTTCCCTTACTCGCATCGGGCGTACTTCCACGCTGGAATACCAGTTCCCCGTTTTTGTAGAGGATGGCATAGGCATCTGTATCTGCAAGTGGTGAAATTTCTGAATCCGACGATAAAGCAGCGGGTTCTACGGCATCGGAAGACTCTGATTCTAATTCTTTCGTTTCAGTAAGGTCAGCTGTTGAACCAGAATCGAAATCACTTTCTTCCTGCGTACTTTCCGTAGTTTCTGCAGGGGCAGTTTCTTCTGTCGGTGTGTTTTCCGTACTTTCTGCAGGTGCTTCCGAAGTTTCCTCTTTTGCAGGTGCTGCCGATACGGATACGTTTGTATCTTCGTTTCCCTCTGCCTGTGCCGCAGCTTCCCCTGAGACTGACTCCACATTCGGAACTGCCTGCGTTGCCATTACAGGCTGGATACAGCTGAATGACATAAGGAGAGACAATACGAAAGACAATGCACTCGTGAATTTCTTTTTTCTTCGCATCTATAGGTCCTCCTTCTTCCTTCTTAAAATCATGATTCCCATCAACATAGCACTGAGCCCTGAAGCCGCGATCCAGAAAGCCGTATTGGATCTGTCTCCTGTTTTGACATTTCCGGTTGTTTTATCTGTATCCAGTTTTTTGATGTTTCTAAAACCGGCTGACGGTTTCTTTTCGTTGCTGCCATTCAGATAAATAATTGGCTCTGCCGACATCCTGCCGTCTTCGTCTTCCGTTACGTAAACATCGACTTTATAAACCGTTTCGTCATAGGTTGTTTTTTCATCCGTGCCTTTTTCCTGCGATATCGTGTAGTGATACGTTCCCGGATACGTATAAAGGACGGAGAAACGGCCTGTTTCTCCATCCCTCAGACTTAAGCTGTCAGTCGCCAATGTTTGAAACTCTGAGGTCTCAGCCTTCAGATGATAGGAAAAAGATTCTGTTGTGTTTTCCCCGGTACATGACACCGGGATCTTTGCTTCGACTGTTTTTTCCGCAGCACATACCGGAAGAATGCTGAAGAGCATCAGCATTGCAGCCAGACATGTGAAGATACGGAGTTTCTTTCCAGTCCTGCTCATAGATCTCCCTCCTTTTCTAAATATCAGCTAAAGATGACATATTTTATTCTTCTTCTGATTTTTTCTTCTTCATGACCATTGTTACAGCACCGGCTCCGCCAAGCAATGTTACAGCTGCAAATGGAGCAACTGTCATGATAACACCGGTCGGGATCACACCATCTCTTGTGTTCAGGTAACCAGTGCGAATGTTTTGTGATGCAATGGTTCCGCTTGTTGCATCTCCTCTACCTTCTGTGTTGTCAATTGCATCAGCTGGTGTTGACTTGTAGTCTTCTGCATTTTCTGTAACTTTGTATTTAGAGTCTTTTGCAACTCCCTGAATCACAATTGACTGATTGTGTGCCAGGTAGAACTTCTGAGTAACGGTTCCATCTTTACCAACGGTTAATGTGGCTGGGTTTGTCTTTCCCTCATTGGCTGTGATGGTTGCGGCATTTGTTTTTGTTGTTGCATCGGCGTCGCTAAGGTCTACATCATAGACGGTTCCAGGAACGGCATCGGTAATGTTTACTGTGAACTCGAAGTATTTGTCTCTTGAAGCCTGATTACCGGATACATGTTTTGCGATAAAAATATCGGATGTGTCATAGCTGTTTGTAAAGCCCTGGGATTTTGTTCCAACATAAGAACCTGCACTTCCGTGGTTTTCGCCTAGTGATACGTCCGGAGCATCATCTGCGTTTGAATGAAGCACGTAACCTGCGATTTTTAATTTGTAATCAATGCTAACTGTTCTGTCTTCTGCGTTATCAGAAGCATCGTTTACATACACGTCTACAACACGGGTTGCATCGGCGTCGTTTGTTACGGCCTGGTTGGTTCCGCTCTCTGTTACGATGTAACGGTAGATACCCGGCTCTGTGAATCTACATGCAGAGAAATCAAGTGTTGCTGTTTTCTTTGCATACTTTTCTGTTACATTGTCGTAGTCTTTTACTAATGCATTAACATCGTTCAATGTCGCATCGCCCTGTTTGTAGGTGATTGTATTAGCTGTTTTCGTTCCAACACCAGCCATTGTTACCTTATCAGCATCAACACCGGCCAGAACTGCAAACTTCTTTCCGGCTACATCGTAAGCTTTTGCTGTACCTGCTGTCACGGCATAAGTGAAGGATGCGTTTGGTACTTCCGCCTGTTCATCCATGACAAGATATTTGTCAAATGTTGTTGTTTTTTTCTCCCCCGATTTCAGTGCTGTACACATTGGGAAGCTGTGGACGCTGTAATGCGAATACCGGTGTACCCATAGACATTGTCATTGCGGATGCGAGTGCAATCGCACCAAGTGAACCTTTTACTGCGTTTTTCTTCATAGTTTTTACTCTCCTTTTGCTTGAAATTATTTTTTTTGTTAAAGGCTTTTATCTGCCTTTAATCCATCGTCAGATACCCAAAAACCAGAGTTCTTTCCACTGTATCCGGGTATTTGCATGTAGAAAGCGCGATAATTTTATCGTTTTTCTGCATTTTTACACTCTCGTCAAAATAGAGTGCATTTTGTTTTATGAAACTGCATACGGTGCCTGCATCGGCAAATGTCGGTGCAAATATGATTTCGTTCGTTGCTTCGGACTCCCCGACTGCAAAAAGTGTCAGCTTGTATGGCACGTCATCAACATAAATAGTTCCCTTGTTGTGTTTTTCCAAATATCCTTTTTTTAGATAATGGTCTAATGCCCCAAACATCAAATCGTTTTCCATGTGGTGTCCGTAGATCAGCGAGTAATCATCTGAAAAATCACTGGTGTTTCTACTGTCTAGAAAGATGCTCCCTGACAACGAGTAATCCCCAAACGGGTCTTTATTCAAATACTCGTTATTGTCTTTCCCCTGCATGATTGGATAATCAATTTTCGTATCATCTATCGTGAGCCATCCAACCATGTTTCCTTTTATTGGCTTATCTGGAGCTGTTCTTTCATAACCAGGCTTGTATTTCAAGATGCTTGTATCGTTTGCTGCCTGGTAAACCAGGAAACTATCATACATAGCATACAGCCCAATCAGAAACAGAAACAGAAAAATGAAAAACAATATCTTATCCGTAATTGAATCGAGGCACCGAATTGTCTTTTTTAATTTTTCCATTCTTTAAAAACCCCTTCTTCTAAGTAGGTACAGTAATTTTCCTTTTACATTCTCTTTTTTTACCGGCCCATATTCTCGGCTGTCTGCCGTATCATTTCTAAAGTCGTTTAGAATGAAGTATTCATCTTTTTCTAATGTAACCGGATAAGAAATGGAATGTTTTTTAGACATGTAGGTCTTATAAGGAATTTCATCATATGCGGCTGCCCCGTCCACTTCATAGCCTCCGTCCTTAAAAAATTCTACAGTCTGGCCTCCAACTGCGATGATTCTCCCTACCGTTACCTGCCCAGTTTTGTCCGTGTATAGCACGACATCATTGGTATAACAATCTGTCAGTCTATAAAAGATTCCCAGATCTCCATCACGGACCGATGGGAACATACGGTTCCCTTCCATACGATGCAGGTTAACAACCAGTGTCAGCATAACTGCAAAAACACCGGCGATCACAGCAATTTTTGAGAGGTAGCAAAAAACAAACCTGTACTTAAAATCCTTCTTCAAAGTTTTACCCCCTTTCCTCGTCGCACAAAACGGAAAATTTGGAAACAAGCTGGAAAAAGCGATACCCGTTGTTAATGTTTTCTGCTTGCGTGCATTTTCCGAATCTTCTGACTTATGCAATTTTGCAGGCTGCTTTTCACGACAGGCGGTTCGTAGGATATCTTTCTCACAGGGGGAGACTGTGATGAAAAACAACAAACAAACCGTCTATCCTAAAAAGCATGTTTTCTTTGTTTTTGTGTACTGCAAACACTCACGCTATATATATATCAGAAACTTTTTTATAAAATTGCATTCCGACAGCATATTTAGCAAAAAAAAGAAAAAGACACCAACTTTTGTCAGTGTCTTAATCTTTCATCGTTACCAAACCCATTATTCTGCATCGTCAAAGAAATTCTTAAAGTCATCTTCATCAGAAGTTTGCGTCTTTACCGTTTCCTCGATCCCTTCGTCTGACGGATCAAAGTATTCCTCATTCCCCTGTGGCAGAATTGTTTCTAGCATGATTTTTTTCTTTCCATCATCCTCTATGATTTTTTCATCGTTTGCAGAGGTATACGCTTTGGTGTTCAGTTGCATTCCACAGTAAGGACAGTACGCGACATCGTTGTCGATAATTGAGCCACATCCTGAGCAAACCATTCTGGATCCCGAGGAGGGCTTCTTCTTAGTTGGGATACTATCTTCGATCTGCTCTATTTTCTTTTGAAGCTTATTAATTGAAGCTATTTCTTCTTCGAAAGCGATGTCACATCCATCAGAACTCATATCGTACAGTTTCTTTCCAATCTCTATATAATATTTCTTCTTTTCTTTTTCAAGGGTTCTGATTTTGGCTCTTGCTATGATACTATCTAAAATCCCAGTTGCAGCTTTCACTGTAATCTGCCCACTACTTTGAAGCTTATTTTTAGCAATTTGAAATAGTGTCGACATGCTATTCCTTTCCTTTTTGTTCTTTAGCTGTTCTAGCCGCATTTATAGCGGCTTCATTGCGTACACCTGACTCTCTATACATAGAAGCAAGAAAAGCGCCGTAACGACTCATAAGGAGCTCATGAAACGTATGATAGCAGCTCTGAACGCGTTCACGTTTATTACGCTTGCTTACCGTGAAGTCATATTCATGAAAAATTCCAGGATTCCTAACTGTAAGATACACTTCGGTATTATTATCTATTACAGTCATTTTCCCTTCGGTATAGATAACTTCTTCGCCGTCATCGTTGATTTCAGAGCCTGTCGTAAATTTTAAATTTGTTTTAATGATTTTATCTGCTCCGAGACAAGCTCTTTTTTTGATTTTATCTTCATACTCATCTAAAGCTTCTTCATCTGGCATTTCAAACGTACTGTCGTCTTTACTGAGAGCTGTGAAAATTAACTGAATCACTTCTTTTGCATAAACTTCATCTTCATATTCTCCAAGGACAATACGAAGAGCTGGTTCGGTATCGCGAAGAGAACGATTTCTTGGATAAGCATATACATAATTACCGCTTGCGGTAATATCTTTTGGGTCCACCGAAATAATAGACATTTTGTCTTTTGTTAAAATGCGTAGTGCTCCATTGTTTCTAATTGCCATTTTTATCCCCCTGATTATCAAATTAATTTCCTATTTATAGGATGTTTGCGTGTCCTTGTATTTAGTATTTCGTTGCATCTAACCAAAATTCCCATGTTTTATTCGACCATCCAATTGATTGGTTTGACATTATGCCCAACAAGCCATTCATTTGCGTTTTTAAATTGGCCACTATTTGCAAAAGCAACAAAGCCATCGCCAAATTTTCTAACCCCAAGAGGGCTTGGATGAGAAGTCTTGATAATATGTTTTGTAGGCTCTTCCCATACCATACAGCTATCCGCTGTTTCCATGGCAAATCTACCCCAAAGCAAAAATACAATTGGCTGCGGCATCATCATACATGCACGAAGGGTATCGCGTGTAAGAGAATCCCAGCCCCATTTTTGACAGGAGTTTGCATTTCCCTCATATACTGTGAGAGTCGAATTAAGCAAAAGGACTCCTTGCTTTTCCCACGCTGTAAGATCACCATGACTAGGGCTGGCTTTCCACCCAAATTCTATTGCAAGCTCTCTGTAGATATTCTGTAAAGACGGAGGGAGCTTGCATCCTTTATTTACTGAGAAGGATAAACCATTTGCCTGTCCTTCTTCATGATATGGATCCTGTCCTACAATGACGACTTTCACATCTTCCGGATTGATCCCGTTGAAAGCACGGAATATGCAATCCTGTGATGGAAATAGAACTTTACCATTGTTCCTTTCTTGTTGTGTTTTTTCATAAAGTTTTTTAGCAAGTTCGATAGTTTCGTTAGGAAGAAAGTCTTCCCAATTACCAAGTATATTCATTGTTTTTCTCCTTTCTATATTAGTCAGAAACACTAACGTTTTCTGCCACAAATATTCTCCATTTCTTTTTCTTTACGACGTCTTTCTTTTTCTATCTGATGATTCGCAACTTCTCTAAGATAATCATGACATTTTGAATGACATCCAACGCGTCTTTTTTGACATTTATAACACGCCCGAAAATCATCACTGTTGCTCATATATATACCTCCTGTCGTATTCGCAATATATATGTCAGAAAATAATAGGAGAAAAATTTTACATACAGCTATATAATTGAACTTATTGTTGTCCCTATTTTTATCTCTTATTTAATCCCTATATTTAGCTCTTAGATTGGTTCTTGTATTCTATCTATTCCTGTCGCCATATTTGTCATCAATTTCTTCACTATTTTTATCCCCTTTTTTGTCATTTACGGATTTTTCAGGTGCCATACAGACTCAATATTACTGAGGATTGGAAGGAAATATATTAGAAAAAACAAATAAAAAAAGAGAGGAGCTTTTTTACTCCCCTCTAAAACAGGTTATCTGTTTTTATTCAGCAATCTTATTGAGCATCTTCTTCTTTTTTCTTTCTCTTGAATACAAGCGAAAGTCCAACAGCGAGAGAACCAAATGCGAGTGCTCCCCATCCGAAGATGTTAGTGCGGTCGCCAGTTTTTGGATGATCTGGGATTGCTTCAACAATGAATGTCTGATCTTTATCGTCAAGGTCTTCGTGAGAACCTATAACTACTTTTGTTTCAGTTTCCATCATTGTTTCAAATACAACGTAGTTTCCAGGTTTAACCTTAGATGCATCGAATTTGAATGTTACTTCAGCAGCGCCGTTTTTCTTTTCAGGTACGAATGTTGTGCTTGCTGTTACTTCCTTGTCATCGATAGTAAGTGGTTTTCCAGTAGCTTTATTCATAATCACACCTTTAAGAGTATAGCTCTTACCAGGCACAAGGTTTGTGTAAGTAACTGTATCAATCATAGTTGCTGTTCCCTTAGCAGTGATTTTGCGATCATTGTCTGCTGCGTCTTTAACAGATGTTTTAACGCTTGGGAATTCAATTGTCTGAGCTTCGTCTTCAAGGTCTGCATGTGTGAATACTTTGACCTCGTTGTAGTAAACGTCTTCAAATACTACAGTTGTTGTACCAGCAAGGGCACGACCATCGAATTTGAATGTTACATCAACAGATCCAGATACTCTGAAGCCTTCGTCCTCAGCCTTAGGTGTTTTGAACTTAGCAGTAGCAGTTACTTCCTTACCATCAACAAGAATTGGTTTACCAGTTTCCTTATTCATAAGTTTACCTTCAACTTTGTATTCTTTTTCTGGAAGGAGACCTTCATACTCAACACGGTCAACGATTGTTACATCTTTGTCTGCGTATGATGTATGATTTTCTGTTTCACTGTCTGCTGCAGTTGTTTTACCACCCGGTACAGTTACAGTCTGAGCAACGTCATCAATATCTGCATGTACAAATATTTCTGCGCCATTTCTTGTTACTGTTTCAAATGCTACGAATTCGCTATCTTCAAGTCCTTTAGAACCTGCAAATTTGAATGTAACATCTACAGTTCCATCTACTGTTTCTTTTCCTTCTTTAGCAGCAGGAGTTGTGAATTTAGTAGATGCTGTTACTTCCTTACTGTTAATTTTAAGAGGTTTTCCTGTTTTCTTGTCATAAAGTACACCAGTTACTTCATATTCGCGTTCTGCAAGAAGTCCTTCGTAATGAACAGTATCTGTGATAGAGATTTCTCCCTGAGCGTAAGTGATTTGATCCTTAGTGTTATTATCAGTGATAGTTGTATGACCATCTGGGAAGTAGTCAGTCTGATCATTATCATTGATATCAGCATGTGTGAATACTGTGATTCCCTTATAAGTTACTTTTTCGAATGCTACAACTGCTTTGCCAGCAAGTGCAGAACCATCGAACTTAAATGTTACATCAACAGTACCACTTACGTATTTAGAACCGTCTTCTGGAGTAGGAGCTGTAAATTTAACAGTAGATTTAACTTCTTTGCCGTCAACAAGAATTGGTTCACCAGTTTCTTTATTCATAAGAGTACCAGTCACTTCATATTCTTTGCCGGCAAGTACATTAGAGTAAGTTACTGTGTCAATAAGAGTTACTTCTTTATCTGCTTTAGAAATACGGTCTTTAGTGTCTTTATCTACTACATTTGTGTGACCATCTGGAATGTGAACAGTCTGTTCTTCATCTTTAAGGTCTTTGTGTACGAAGATTTCAACGTCTTTATAAGTCATAGTCTCGAACGCTACGAGAGTTTTGCCTTTCAATTCATCAGAACCTTCGAATTCAAATGTAAGATCGATGTTTCCACTTACAGGAGCCATCATTGTATTTCCGTCTTGATCCTTAATTTCATTGCCTTTTTCATCGACGATTGGTTTTGGATCAATTGTAAATTCTTTAGTTACTTCGACTTTTTTGCCATTGATGAGAAGTGGTTTACCAGTTTCCTTACCCATAAGAACACCAGTTACTTTGTAAGTTTCTCCAGATTTAAGGTTTTCATAATAAACAGTATCTGTAAGACTCATCTTCTCAGTGATTCCAGCAATGTGGTCTTTAGTTGCATTATCAACAAATGTTGTATGTCCGCCTGGAACGTAAGTTGTCTGAGGAACATCATTGATTTCCTCGTGAACGAATACGTCCTTGCCTTTATACTGACATGTTTCAAACGCTACAAGAGTTTTACCAGCAAGATAATCGCCGCCCTTGAACTTAAATGTTACATCTACGACACCAGACACGCTGTCTTTGCCATCCTCAGCTGCTGGGGCTGTGAATGCTGTAGATGCTGTTACTTTTTTGCCATCTTTGTCAACAAGTGGTTTACCAGTTTCTTTATCCATAAGAGTACCATTTACTGTGTATTCTTTGCCAGGAAGAAGATTTGAGTAGTAAACATGGTCTACAAGAGTAATCTCTTTAAGTACTTCGGATGTGATATGGTTGCCAGTATCATTGTCTTTGATAGTTGTTTTTCCTTCTGGGAAATGTACAGTCTGTTCTTTGTCGTTGTAGTCTTCATGCTGCCACATCAATACATCAGTATCTAAATCATTTCTCCACATTTTTTCAAAAGCAACTACTGTGTGGTTTTTAAGGCTAGAAGCATTGAATTCGAATACGACTTTCACTTCTCCACTTACAGTTTTTTCACCTTCTGCAGCCGCAGGAGTTGTGAATTTGACTGTAGAAGTTACCTTTTTACCATCTGCATCGACAACAGCTTTCTTTGTTGCACGATCCATAAGTGTTCCTGTTACTGTAAATTCAGTTTCAGGTTTCATATTAGTGTAAGAAACAACATCAGTAAGTTTAACAGATTTATCTGCGTTAGCGATATGTTCTTCTGTTTCACTATCAGTTAAAGTTGTGTGACCGCCAGGGAAGTAATCAGTTTGTGCTTCATCATTGATGTTAGCATGAGTAATTACTTCAAGACCGTCGATACTAATTGTCTCGAACGCTACTGTTGTAACTCCCTGTAATTTCTCTGTTGGAACATTGAAAGCTACAGTTACGTTACCATCAACAAGATGTTTCTTAGATACATTGACTCCGGCTGTAATAGCTCCGTCATATTTTTCAACGTTTTTATCACCGTTGAATGTTTCTGCATCCATAAAGTCTGTATCAGAATCGAATGGAGTATTGTTTGTAATTTTAACAGGTCCAATAGAACCAATTACGTCTTCTCCACGTTTAACTTCTTTAACAGGATCTCCGTTTGTTGTTACGAAGTCTCCTTCTACAGCAATTGGATTACCATCATTGTCAGTGATTGCTTCTCCAGTTTTCTTATTCTTGAGCTCACCCTTGATGTGGTAAGTCTTATCTGGAAGAAGACCTGTGAAGTCAACTACGTCTTTGATCTCACGCACTCCAACGGAAGGAGCGTAATGGTCTTTAGTTTCTTCGTCTGTTGCAGTTGTGTGGGCTGAAGGAAATTTAACTGCCTGATCAATATCAGTCAAGTCTTCATGTTCTCTTACTCCATTGTTATCGAAAGTAAGGCTTTCGTAAACAACGACTGTTCTTCCGTCAGCTACGTATTTACCAGACTTAGTTGTAAGGTTCTTAGCATTAAAGGCGATTTCAACAGTTTCTGTTGCATCACCTACAGCTGTAAATGTCTTAGTGCCAGTGATAGGATTGCCGAATGCATCAAGGATTTGTTCGCCAGTTTCCTTATCGTATAATGTTGCTGTAAGTTTGACATTACCAGCATCTGGAGAGATGTTGAATAATTTTACCTGGTCTTTAATTACAGCATTTTCAACCACGTGCATACCCTTGGTATCGTCTTCATAAGTAGCGATAGTATCAATTTCTGGGAAGTGAATAGACTGAGCCTCATCCTTGATATCTTCATGAACAAATACTGTTCTACCATCCCTATTGAGTGTTTCGAATGCTACGATAGTTCTACCAGCGAGATTAGCCGCGTTTGCTGTGAATTTAACATCAACAGTACCACTTACGCTTTGTTCTCCGTCTTTTGCCTTAGGAGTTGTAAAGTCAGTAACCGTTTTAACGAAGTTTCCATCACCATCTACTAAGTACATAGCGCCTACACCATTTTCATCATAAACGTCAGGTGTTTCGCCGTCTTCCGCTGCTCTCATAAGTCTGCCTTCAACAGTATATTTTGTTTCCGGTTTCAGATTTTCATAAGAAACAACGTCAGTAATTTTAATTTTTTCTTCTGCCTTTGAATAATGTTTTCCAGTATCATTAGCAGTTAAAGTTGTGTGACCGCCAGGGAAGTAATCTGTCTGGCTTTGGTCGTTAATGTCTGCATGAGAGATAACTTCAAGTCCGTCAAGAGTAATAGTCTCAAACGCAACTGTTGTTTTACCTTTCATAAGCGAAGCAGGTACCTGGAAATAAACTGTTACGTTTCCATCTACAAGACCGCGGTCTGTAGTCGCTGCTCCTGTTGTGAAGTCTTTTTCACTTACGATTTCTTTGCCATTAGCAAGAAGTGGTTTACCTGTTGCCTTATCCATTAAGATACCTCTTACGTGGTAAGTTGTATAAGGAAGAAGATTTTTATATTCTACTACGTCTTGAATGTAAGCTGTATTAGAGTCTTCATCATAAGTTGGAAGATAATGATCTCCCTTGTTTGAAAGTTTTTGTTCTGTAGCTGTTGTGTGTACCTCTGGGAAAATTACAGACTGATCTGTACTTGTAAGTTCAGCTTCTAAGCCTACGCCTACGTTTTCGCTATAGAGATATTCATAAACTACTACTTTCTTACCTTCTGCTTTGTACTTAGTACCATCTTTAAACTGAAGGTTTTTAGCATCGATTGTGTTAAAGTAAACTGTTTCAGTTGCATTGCCATCGTTGTCGGCTGTAAATGTTTTTGTTCCAGTTACAGGTGTTCCGTCAGCATTATAAAGCTGTTTACCAGTTTTAACATCATAAAGGTATGCATCAAGTCTTAATGTTCCTGCGTCTGGAGAAACTCCAGTTACAACAACTTTATCCTTGATTTTTACATCGTTTGTAAGTTCCATAGCGATAGTATTGTGTCCATGATAATTGCTGCTGCTGTTATTCTTATTGTTAGATGCGATTGTATCTACGTGTGGGAAGTAAACAGTCTGAGCTTCATCATTGATGTCAGCATGTGTTGCGTAGCCAGGAATGTTTTCATAAGCTACATACTTCTGAGCTGCTTCCTTAGCTGTTTTAGATGACTTAAACTTGAATGTTACTTTTGTTGTGCCACTTACTGTAAGCTTGTGTTCTCCAGAATACTGAGGAACAGAATGTTCATTGTAACCAGTGAGTGTCTGCCCATTGTCATCAGTTGCTGCACCTGTTGTGAATGTTGTAGAAGCTGTTACTTCTTTTCCATTTTCATCAAGTACAGGTTTTCCTGTTTTTTGGTTCATAAGTTTACCATTTACAGTATAAGTTGTATTTGGTTGTAAGTTTTCGTATTGAACAGTATCTTCAAGAACAATATCACCGTAAATGCTGGCAATATGTCTTTGAGATTCCTGACTTAAATTTGTTGTACCAATCTTAGGAAAATGAACCATCTGCGCTTCATCTTTAAGATTATCGTGTTTTACGAGCTCTTTTCCATCCATTGTTACAACTTCTGTAGCAACAAGTGTATGTCCCTTGTATTTACTTGCATCAAATACGAATGCATTGTCAATTTTTTCAGTCTTGTCTTTAACTGTTAAGACTGTAGTAACAGATGTCTTTCCGTTTTCTAATGTTACAAGTTCTCCGGTTTCGACATCGTGAAGCTGTCCGGTAACTCGGATTTCTTTTTTAAGCACTGCAAGAGACTCACAGTTTTTCAAAGTAACGCCATCTACTAATCTGACTTCTGATTTTGCTTCTGTGAAGTGTTTTCCATTGTCAGCAGTAAGACTTGTTTCGATAACAGGAATCATACTCTCTTTTGCAAGAGTTGTAATCGAGTCTGCTTCAAGTCCCCCTTGAATCTTAGTTGCAGATGTGTTCGTTCCTGCAAAAGTAATAGCGTTATTATCATCGTAATTAATGTTTAGGATAAGCTCGTTTCTAGCGTTTCCATCTGCATCTACATAGCTTGGGTTAAGAAGATAACTTGCTGGAGATTTTGTTTCTTCAATGGTAATAGTCCCATACGGAATATCTACCATTCCGGTATCAGAGATCATCAAACCATCCCTTGAAGAATCGGCTTTCAAATAATCTACATTTCGGAAAGATACAATAGACGTTTCTTTTGAAAGCTTAGTTCCTGTATACGATTTTGATACATATGTCCATGTGTATTTTGGAGTACTAGGAAGCTCCGCTTTTGAGCTATAAAATCCATCATAGTATTTTACAGTAAATTCTGCTCCGGCAGTTGAGGGATAATTCCCAGTACCGCCATTTAGCGGAACTTTTGCCATAGACATTACAAATGGGTCACCGCCAGGTTCGTCAGTAACATTGAATGTCTGGTCTTTCTCTGTCTGGTTAACTGTAACTGTAGTTGGGTCACTTAATTTATAACCTTTACCAGCTTTTGTTTCTACAAGAGTATAAGTTCCAGCTGGAACAGCCTTACTTGTAGAGTTACCATTTGCATCTAGTGTAAATGTTGCAACAACAGTAGAACCATTTCTAAGTTCGTAAGTTGTTCCTTCAAGGCTGTAACAAGCGTTATCATTTGTGATCGCTTCGTTTGATGATTTCTTAACGATTTTCACGTGTGGACTATTGTTTTTAATAGTCGGCGAGTTAGATGTTGTCATACTTGAAGACCATTTGTTATTAGTGGCGTCGAAAACCTCAGTGTTAATAGTATACTCAGCAGGGACATCGGTTTCAATTACGCAGAAATTTCCAGTCTTTCCAGTTGTTTCAACGTAAGTTTTACCTGATGAATCTGTAGTACCGGTACCAATGTATGTTACCCCACTAGGAAGATTGCTTGTTTTAGCTTTTCCAACAGAAGATGTTAAATCTGAGTAAGAAGGCTTGCTTCCAGTATAATTGTAGAACGCCATTTTGATCCCACTAATATAGTTCCCATCTCCGTCTTGTTTATAAGCACCAACCCAAGTTCTATTGTCTTTTACGCGGAACTTAATAACGCCACCAAGGTTTTGTGAGGCGCCATATCCGGCTTGAGATGCACCTGTTGTAGTTTCGTAAGCCATTACAAATTCAGTTTCTGATCCAACTTTATACTTGTTAATGATCTTGAATTTAGTTTCTTTATCTGCTCCCGGCTGAATTGCAGTCATTTCGTGTACACAATAGGCAGCGATACCGATATTACTGTTACTTTTTTCACCACGTATTCCATCGACCCATGAACCCATGGATGAGCCACTAGAGTTATAGAACTGAAAGTTTATACCAAAAAGGTTTTTTGGAAAACCAAGATAACCAAGCACCTCAGCACTCTGGTCTCCCGACGTATTACTTTGAACCATACCAATATATTCTGCGCCTAGTTTACTATTTGATTCAGGCCAAGCAGGATATCCGTTGCGTCCAAATACAGCATTTACAGTTGTCTCAGAACCAGGAACTAAGCTGTCAACATTTGTTCCATCTTTTAGATAGAAAGCGACAGCATTAGGTATTGATATTGCACCATCTGCGATTGCTTTATCAAAAGTGACTTTTACATCTTTATCTATTACAACGCGAATTTTCGAAATTCCAATAGCGTAACTTTTTACAGTAACAATATTGCTTTCACTATTAAATTCAAATCCGTCTTTAGATGTTTTTTCACCATTTACATATACAGTAAGGTCGTCTTTGGAAAGAGTCCCCTTTGTTCCCTTAAGATGCATTGCAAAACTTGGATAATCAAAAAGACTTGCTGTAAACTCTGTGTTGACGGGGTCGTTGTTCTTGCTTTCGATTGTAAGCCCGATATTCGATGTTTTGCTTAAGTTAGTAGGGACAATCACCTGCATCTGAATGTTTGAGAAGTCCCCTTCTGCTGCTTTAAGCGCAGCTTCTGTAACAGTTGCTACATGTGTATCTTTATTGAATGATACGCCTTCTGTAACAAATTCTCCGTTGTCATTACCTTTTGCAAATACATAATCCACAACTTTTCCCGAAGCTACGCCATTTGCCCAAGGGGTATTTGCGTTAAATCGGTAAGTTCCATCTTCTGCTTTATAAAGATTTGTTTCTGCTAAAGTAGTTGTAATGATTTTCTCACGATCTCCGTTCATAATAGAATCCCAGTTGTCACTAGAGACAAGAAGTGATTCATCAACGAACGTATATCTTACAATAGCCTTTTTAGAAAGATCGGCTTCGTATTTAGCAATAACTTCGTCTGCTGTTTCAGTACCAGCTTTTTCTTCTTCAGGCTTTTTAACTTCATCCGTTCTAAAGATGAGAGTTTGTTTATCAGCCGCTTTTTCTAAAGCCGCTGGATAGCTTCCTTTAACAGTAGAAAGGAAACCTGCGAATTTGGCAGATGCTTCAGATGTAGATTCTGCGATTACATTGTAATCAACTGTAGAACCATAGTTAGATGAAGCAATCTTTTCACCATTTTCATTTGCAGCACCAACAATGTATGCTGCATCGATGTTACCAGGTACGTAATATTTTACGTTAGCACCATCATTACCTGCCGCACCTACTACTGTTATGCCTTTCGCAATTGCTTCGTCAATTACTGTACTAAGCGCTGCGTTTTCGCCAACAGAATATGCATACAATGGAAGAACAATAATTTTTGCTCCACTATTTTTTGCGTATTCTATACCAGCATAAATAGATGCTGCATCACCATGTCCGTTAGCATCAAGTGCCTTAATGGAAAGTATCTTCGCATCAGGGTTAACACTTAAGATGGCGTCCATAGTCTTTGTACCGTGACCGTTGTCATCACCAACTTCAGTACCGCCGTTAATAACGGATACTCGGTTTGTCACATTATCATTAGAAGGCATACCAGAGTCAACAACTGCAATAACTGTGCCACTTGCATTTTTTTTGGCATCGCCCAACTGCTCAAGTGTATCGAGCGGGGCCCCTACGTTTGCAAGACCTGCGTCCTCTGATGTTTCACCTTCTGCCGCATGTACTACTATGTTTGGAGCAACAAAGTCAACCTTTCCATAATAATATGAATAAGCGTTCTTTGCGTGTTCAACTGTAGCATAACGCAATACATACATTCCATTCCCACTATCGACGATATCATCCTTATCAACGATTGTGTCGGCTTTTTCAGTAGCTATGATGATTTCTCTTGAAGAAAAATCATACTGATCAACTACCTCTTTGGATACGAGAGAGTCTTTGTTGAATTCGTCAAATATGTTTGCTTTGACTTCTTCTTTAACTTCTTCTGTTTCCTTTTTTTCTGCTTCAGTTTCGCTTCCAGTCGTTTCTGTTTCAGCGTCAGCCATTTCTTTTTTGGCGGCTTCAAAACTAACACCGATAGTAACATCACTAGCAGGCATTTCGAAAGTATAATTGCCTTTATCATTTGCAGTGACTTTACCATCTTCAAGAGAGGCTACAACTGTTCCGTCAGTGTTTTTGACTTCAATTTTAGCTGTATTGAATCCTTCATCTGGTTCAACAGCAACTTCAACTTTGTCACCCTGTACATGAGTTGTAGGACCCTTCGTCTTGTTTCCATCTGTTACAAAAGAGGTCGTCCCATTTTGTGTCTGGCTAAGTGTCGCTGCATAGTCCTGAGCAATCTCACTCTCGATCCCCGATTCTTCCGCGTAAACGACAGAGTTAGGAACTGCTGTGGAGAATGCCATCAGAAAAGAAAGCGTCGAAGCCACACTTCTTTTTAAGATAGTTTTCTTCAATTTGGAATACTCCTTTCTTTTTTATAACGTTTTTTGTTTTTTATATCTTACACATCAGCAGTAGAGCCTTGTGGCGGATGATTTCCACGTTGGACCTAAGCCAATGGAAAGACCGAAAATTGTTTTCGACCGAGTATCTCTTCCCGGTCTATTATTGGTACGATAAAAACAGTACCGATTATAATATGTAAGAAAAACATTTTTAATCTCGTTCGATTGCACTAAAAATCGGAGACTTTTTTAAATTTTCTTTTGCAATTGGAAAATGCACAAAAAAATAGACCCAAACATTAAGTTTAAGTCTATATCCATTCCCTATTTAAACTAGGATAATGTTAATTTGTTTTGGTTTCTCCACAAAAAGAGCATTTCTGACCGGTAACTACTGTTTCTGTCCAGGCCGCTTTATCAGTAACAGTTTTTGTACCAACTTTTACTCTCTGAGTCTCGTATACAGCATCGTGATGGACTGTTGTATAATTTGTCTCCCAAGTGCTAGAATGCCCTTCTTCTAAACAATGCATATCCATGGCATTATTATCTGTAGTTCTATACCCGCACTGACGGCATACTGCCGTTGAACCCGTCTTCACCTGCTCATCCCAAGCGTCTTTCACTTTAACCTGTCTGTCTTCGTAAACATCTTCCTGATGAGTTTCTGCTGGATGATTTACCGTTTTTGTCACGTTAACCCAGTTGTGTTTGTGCGCTGGCTTTTCTGTATTTGAACTGTTCCCACCATTTGAATTATTTGAACCAGAACTTGGCTTGTTAGAGCTTCCTCCGTTGTTTGAACCAGAGTTTGGTTTGCTTGTGTTTCCTGCGCTGTTTGAGCCAGAACTTGGTTTGTTTGTGCTACCGGAATTGTCTTTACCATCAGATGTAGAAGGTTTTTTAGTTTCTTCCTTCTTATTATCCTTTTTTGATTCTTCTTTCTTAGCTTCTTCTTTTGGATCCATTGTCGGAGTAGCTGTAGTTTCAGGTTTTACTTCTGTCTTGGCAGAAGCATCAACCACGTCGCCACCTGTTACAGCTGTAGAAGCTGGAGCTTTCTGTTCTGTTTTAACTTCGGTTCCATCAGACTTTTTAACAGTTTCTCCATTATCTGTACGGACGAGTTTATTTTGATCAGCAAGCTTTTGCGCTTCATCCTTGTTTACAACGACTGTATCTTTTTTAACCTTAACTGTTTCAGTTTTAGTCTTGTCAGCAGATCCTTTATCTGTCTTGGTTTTGTCAGTAGACATCTTATCCTTCACAGTTTCAGACTTGATGAAAGCATCTCTGAATGTGTCATAAGCTGTACGATCAGCTGTAATACTGAAAGTAATCTTGTAATTTCCTGTTTTTGAAGTGTCTACTTTAGAACTGTCCACATCAATACCATTTACGATAGAGCTATCGTATAACACCCCATCAAGATAATCAACGTCCTTGGAACCTTCCAATACATACATATCCTCGATACCGGTATATGTATCTTTGATTGCGTCCTCGTCAAGCTTGGTCGAGTTCGTTGCCACTTCACTCGTACTTTCTACTTTTGTGTCTTTCTTTGCACCGCATCCCGTTGCTGCTCCAGCAACCATGAGTGCAACTAAAATCATTGAGATTCTTTTTACACTTTTATTTTTCATCAATCCGTTTGGCGGAGACTCGTGACTTCCGTCGTGAGAGGAACCAAACTAGCTCCTGCATCCGCCGTCCTCCTTTCAATTAAATAAATTTTGTTTGTTTTAAAGTATACTCTCTTAACGTAGTGCCCGAAATACTTAGGCTAGTCAATAAGAGCTTTTGCAAACCCGTGACTTTAGTCGAGGGCTATTGACGATTCGAAGCTTTCTTCTTCGCTTCTCGCCATATATATGTCAGAAAATGCGAAATTCTTCATTTTTACATACAGCTATTTTTCTGTATCTAATTTTAGGGACATTTTTGGGGAAATATAGCAGCTTCATTGCGTAATATTTGATCTTGACTCTATGGTTTTATTTTTCAAAAGGATTTTTAACATTCATAACGTCTGGATTTGCATATCCGTTTCTTTTCTTTTCTCTTTCAAGTATGTCGACTAAGTTCCCAGGATCATAGTTTCTTCTTTTTGGTTCAAAAGGGGTGTTAAAAGAAGAAATTTCAAATCGATGGTAATTAGGCTTAACGGTGATTTTTGCATTCCTAGTATTATCCCTAATAGTAGTAACAGCATTATCTACTAACTTATCCCTAAAATTATAGCCTGATAAGTTGCCATTTTTAAAGATTTCGTTCTTTAAACTGTTTCTTTTCGCTTTGAAACAGATATACCCAATCGTCCCAATAATTAAAAATAAAATTGCAAATGGCCCAAGTGAAAAGAAAATAACTGCAAATACAATCAAAGGGAGTGTCACTTTCGTATTTTTATTTCCATCATTCATCTTCAATTACCTCGTCATCATCGTCTCCGTATATATTCGATGCGTCTGCTTTCTTTGTGGGATTTTCATTTTCTTTTTGACTGTCATCACCAGAAGAAAGCTCTCGTATTTTATTCATAATTTTTTCTTTCAACTCTGGATCCTTCTTAGTTGTATAGAACCCATATCCTGCAAATCCTGCGAGAATTAAAATCACAATAATCCAAATAGGAAGAACGAATATAACAGCTCCAGACTTATTAAAGAAATAAATTTTCCCACTGATATTAGCTATATCTGTAGTGATATGTCCACCTTTATCGAGGTAATATTTCTTTCCATCTATTTTCTGCCAGCCAGTCCCGATTTTACCATTTTTTCCGAAATATGTTTTTTCTCCATCAATTTTAATCCAGCCAGTTTGCATATATCCGGTTTCCTTGTCGAAATAATACGTTTCCCCAGAGACCTTGCGAATCCCTTTGGCCATTTTACCAGTAGAATCAAAGAATCGTTTCCCATCTTTGAATTCGTACCACCCGGTTTTCATTAAACCGCCTTCTTCAAAGAAATAACCTTCTCCATCGATTTTCTGGAAACCAGTTACCATGGTCCCGTTTGATGAATAATATCGGACGCCATCATTTTCAGTATTCCACCCGGTGGCCATGCCACCTTCTTCAAAGAAATAATAATGTTTCCCATCAAGTTCGTACTTACCAATAGCCATGACCCCACCGTCTTCAAAATAATATTTCTTTCCATCAATAGTTTGCCAGCCGACTCGTACGCCCCCATCTTCATCGAAGTAATATGTTTTACCGTCAACTCGTGTTAAACCGGTAGCAACAGCCCCATCTTCTTCAAAATAGTAAGTTCTGGTCCCAATTGTCCACCAACCTGACAGGCAAACACCATCTTTATTGATGTAGTATTTTTCTCCACCATATTCCTGCCATTTATCAAGTCTAGCTCCATCTTCTCCGAAAATAGAATATTTTCCATTGTCTATTTTTACAAGGCCTCGGCTCATGAGCCCAATTGAATTAAAGAAATAAGTTTTACCATCAATTTCCTGAAGCCCTTTTAAGCAATGTCCGTATTGATCAAAATAATACTTGCCACCTTCGATTTCGTACCAGCCAGTAACAATCTTCTGATCTCCGTCATAGTAAACAGGCTCTCCTTGCTTATCGATTCCCCAGCCATTAATAGCTTTTACTTCTTTACTAGCATTTGCTTCTTTGATTTTATCTTGCGTGATTTCTTCAGCCGTCTTGAGTCCAATTGTATGAACGACTTGCTCGTAGATTACACGATATTCATCTTCCGTAAGGTGATACCCGTCATTTTTTGTCTGGAGGTTTTTGTTTACTAATGAATACGCATCAATATAAACAACTTTTTTATTAAGATTGTTTCGCATGTATTCATTCCATGCTTCAATCTTGGAATTTAATGCAGTACCATATTTATGTTCATCGACAGGGGTCACATTAACATAGTAAAAAGGGACAGTCCCTTTTCCGTTAAATTCATCTGCTTTTTGGTTTATATAATCTGCATAATCTTTTGCTTTTAATGTATTTGAACATTCATTAAATCCAGCAGCTATTACTACAGCTGTCTTCTTCGAATGTGTAATACCTTTGCAGCTGTCAATCTGAGATTTTAGCCATGTAAGCCCTTTTCCTCTTTCACAATACCACGATTTCGTGCTGTCGTTTCCAGATGCAACCTCTAAACCTACACCGCAATCATCACCAAAAAATGTAATAGTTTCAACATTAGATGTATCGACCGTCCCATTATTTTTTGCCTCAGTCTTTGTTGTGGAACTTGGTTCAGCGTATACGATTGTTGGAGCAATATACCCAAATGTCATAGCCGTCGCCATAGAAAACATTATTAAGCGAGACTTCAATATCTTTATTATTTTCTTTTTCATAAATATCCCTCTTCAATAAAAATTCTATATTTATATGTCAGAAAGCAGATTAAAAACGCTGTTTTATCGCGTTTATTTATTAAGATAGGTACTTTTGAGATGATTTTCAGACATATAGTTATTAACAAAAAAAATATTAAGGAGGAAAATTATGTTATTTTTCATTGTTTTGATTGTGCTGATCGTGGCATTAGTTGTTACAAATATCGTAATTGTACCGCAGGCGCAATCATATGTTGTTGAGTGCCTTGGCCAATACAAGTGCACATGGGGCGCGGGACTCCACGTTAAGATCCCAATTATTGAGCGTGTTGTACGCAAAGTTTCTTTAAAAGAACAGGTTCTTGACTTTCCGCCACAGCCTGTAATCACAAAAGATAACGTCACAATGCAGATTGACTCTGTCGTGTTCTGTTCTATCTTTGATGCACGCTTATACACTTACGGCGTTGAAAACCCATTATCCGGGCTTCAAAACCTTGCAGCTACTACCCTTCGTAACATCATCGGCGAAATGGAACTTGATAGCACGTTGACTTCAAGAGATGACATCAATACTCGAATGAGAGCTGTTCTTGATGAAGCTACTGACGCGTGGGGCATGAAGGTAAATCGTGTAGAAATTAAAAATATCCAGCCGCCTCACGAAATCGAAGATGTCATGACAAAACAGATGAGAGCTGAACGTGAAAGACGCCAGACAGTCCTTGAAGCACAGGCTCACCAGGAAGCTGTAGTAGCTCGTGCAGAAGGTGACAAAAAAGCAAAACTCCTTGCAGCAGAAGCAGAAAGAGATACTCAAATTGCTTTAGCAGAGGGTCGTGCAAAGTCTATCGCTCTTGTTTACGAAGCAGAAGCAAAAGGTATCCAGAAGCTTAATGACGCAAAAATCAGCGAAGGAGTTCTTCGATTAAAGGGAATTGAGGCTCTTAAAGATATTTCCGATGGCAGAGCTACTAAAATATTTCTGCCCTCAGACATCTCCAGCTCGGTTTCATCTCTTTTAGCTACCGGTGAAGCTCTTGGAATCGGAGATGCTACTCCAGTAGATAAAACTCCAAAACCAAAGAAAAAAGCTGAAGTTGACCCTTGCATTAAAGAAACAACAAGCGAAGAAGGAAAAAAGGCTGCTAAGACATCTATGGATATTAAAGATGAAGTTGCAGAGCAATATATGGACCCAGACTATAATTCTGATAAAAAGAAATCTGGTCGACATCCATTTGGTGATGCGTGGATGGATAACATGTAAGCCACACGCCATATAAAAAGCGTTTCATTCTGATAATGAGGCGCTTTTTTTTAGTTCCTGTTTTTTATCTCTATTTTTATCCCTATATTTAGAAATATGAATAGGTATTATTTTGTATCTTTTATTAGGGCGTTTAATGGCTATATTACCTATCCATCCCAGTTGGAGCAGCGAACTACTCAGTAATTGAATTACCGAGGTTACAGAATATCGTAAGCCAGTATTACAGGGAACTATAAAAAATGTATCAACAATGATATGTCTGTTTTTGTGTTCTGAAAAAGCACTTAAAAAACACTTTTATCAATGGATGCTTTTACCCCTATTTGTTAGAATATTTTTGTTCTTAAAGGTATATCTTATAATATATTTATTTTTAGTTATAATTTTATCACTATTTATATCCCTAATATTGGCTCATTTATTATCCCTAGTTCATTCCCTATTTTTATTTACTTTTATATCTCTGCAAATAGTCAGCTGCTCTCCTGACTAAAGTCAGGGGATTCCTGCTCAAATTTTTAATTGAAAAATAGCCTATGTTTTGACGCTCCCCAAATCTAAAGGTTCGGGGTTTTGCCAGCTAAATTATAAAACATAGACTATTCTAGTTATCTTATTGGGGAATGTTTTATCTACAAAATTATCCCTATTTTTGTATATTATTTAGTTCTTTTCTTACGGGTCTTCTCTTTTTCAATTTCTGTTAAAGCAGACATATACTGGTAATAGCTGTAAAGAAATTCATCACGACTACTTCCAAGTGACTCGTGCAGATACTCTAATGGAGTATCATAAAGTTCATGATATGCGTAGAACAGTTTGGCATCATGCATTAAGACATTCCCTTTGGCGCTATCCCCAAAAATTTCGTAAAGTTCGGCAACACTCTTAGCTACTAAATTCTTCGAAATAAAATCTTTCAATAAAATAGCAAGCTTCTGAGCCCCATTATCTCCTTCAAACACTCGCTTTGGAAATCTTTTAAGCTCACCACTCTTTACGCGTTGATAAAGTTTTAGAACTTGCTCCCCAACATCGTAGCGAGTCTCGTTTGGGAATGCGAGATGGATCATCCAATTAAAATCTTTCTTTTTACTAAGATCCTTCGGATAACGAATATACGTAATAATCTTATCGAGCCTGAGTTGTTCCATAATTTCCTCGTTCATAGAGTCCATAGCGTCTTGAGGAGTCCATTCCAGTAGTTCCGTAACTGCGTAACGGACAATAGCGAGCGCTTCTTTTTGCTTCGCGTCTGCAATTTTTCTTTTTCTTTCAGCTTTAGCTTCTTCAATATCAGCATCATCCCCTTCCGGTTCTTTTTCTATATCGGAAGGCCCTTTAATGGAGAAAGCAACTTTTCCTAATAAAAAATCTTCATATTTGCGAAGTGTAATTTCATTACCTTGTGCCATTTATAAACATTCCTCCTTTTTTTCTGCGAGTTGCGCATAATATTTCTAAAGAAATATATGTCAGAAAATCGTTGCATTTTGAGGAATTCATACACGTTTCAAGAAAAATACGTATTCTTAAGTCATATATCGTCAGCAATATTCATGTGCCACACGGAGAAAAATAAAAAATTAAATGAAAATTTATCTTACATATAAAGCGATGCTTTTCTTGGCTCATAGGTTTCTTGTTTTTATTTTTGTTATTTGATAATATTTCCGACAAATAAATATCGATATGGTGATGAATGGAGAAAACGGGATTCTTAAAAAATCAGTCCCATATCGCAACAATGTATGCGCAATATGCGCAATATCGCAGAAATGGAGGAAACAATATGGCGATTAGAAGAAATTTAGTCCTACTTAGTGGACGAATTGAATGGAAGGCGGACGATGTTAGAAACGTTACCTTTAAGAACGGTAACTCAGAAACTTTCTATAAGATACGCGTTTCTTGCAAAAGAGATGCGAAGAATGCAGAACCAGTTTATGACAGTTTCTATATCGAATTTTCTGGGAAAGATGCTGCTTTCGCAAAGCAGTATCTAAATGTAGGGAACTACATAGCTGTCGAGGGCGAGTGCTCCGTAAATACGTCTAAAAAAGACGAAAACGGAATAACTGTATACGAAGAAATGTATACAATTAAAGTCCGCGAGTTTAATGCCAGTAAGAATCTTTATCTCAATGAAAACGAGATAAAGATCATGGGATACCTTGCAAAAGATCCCAAAGTGTTTACAGGAGCTGTCTCTTCTGTAGCAATTACTGTTATTGTTAACAGAAAAGGTGGTTCTACAAAATCAGATACATTTAATGTTAAGGTATTCGGAAAATCGGCAGAATACGTGCAAAAACATTTTCATAAAGGAAATGCAATTGCTGTAGACGGCCGCATGCAGCCTGCATACTTTAAGGATGGCGTTTGGCACAACAACGCTGAGATAGTTTCTAATTATGTTAGAAACCCACTTAGCAATCTTAACGAAGCAGAGCCAGCGAATGAACCTGTTGAGGTACAAAACGAAGCCCCAACCCCAGCTGTCGTTCCTGCTCCAGCCTCAGCTCCAGCTCCGGATCCAATTCCAACTTCAGGTAGTGAACCAGCCCCAACCCCAACAGAGAATTCAATGTCAGATTTTGACAATGATATCTTATCAGGATTAGGATTGGACTTAAATGATATATCCGATTTATTCGGGTAAATCGTAAAATCGTAACAACAAAAAATAAAAACCTCAGGATATATTCCTGGGGCTTTTATTATGTCCATAATTAGAGATAAATTTTGATATATATTTATTTATAAATGTGGCTATTACTTAGGCGCTAAAAATAGTGCCTTTTTTAGCCCTTTTTTAACAACAGGTTATCTTTCTTGCGTATTGATGATACGTTTAGCAAACGAAGGAGTATGTTCATCCATAGCTGTAATAATTACTCCTTTTTGTGAGTTAGCTGCCTGGATGTAGTAACCATCGCTTAAATACATAGCAACATGATAAGTATCCCCGCTATCATCCTGCCAGAATAACAGGTCCCCCATTTGCAAATCATCAAAGGCAACTTCCGTTCCTAAATACTGCTGTGTCTGAGAGGTACGAGGCAATGTTACTCCAAATGCCTGCTGGTATGCGTAGTAAATCAATCCAGAACAATCATATCCGCCTTCTGCATCGCTTTCTCCACCCCAAACATAGTTGTAACCTAATTTAGAAGTGGCAAAAGCAGCTAAATCAGCATAGTCTTCCATATTGATTTCACGAGGATTTCCCTCTTCGTCTGTTTTATTTGTTTTAAGACCGCCAGCTAAACCAGTTACTTCATATTTCAATGGCTCATCAAAACGCGTTAAATTGTAAGTTTCGATCAAATCAATCAAACTAGCAGCATACTGAGTGCTTGTAGCATATCTGCCTTGCAAATACTGGCAGGCTTCTACAGGAGTAGCTGCGTTTGATTTCCAGGCCCCGGCATAATGATCGCCCATGTCTACTGTTAGTAAGTTTGCATAATCTTCCAAAGAATCCGCTGTAGTTTCATAGGCTCTAAAAGCAGACTGGATGGTGTACATGTTTCCAGTTCCATCATCTTCCTGGGTATTAAATGTTACGGAGTTCCCTTTATACGCCCCTTTGATTCCAAAAAGGTTATTGTAAGGAGCTTGCGCCAGCTGGCTGTTTCCAGAGCCAGATTCTAAAATTGCTTGAGCAATCATTACAGAAGCATACAAATTGTGTTCCTGCCCAATCTGCCTTGCTTGTTCTCCAATCATAGCAATGAAACGTTCTGTTTCTAAATTCTGACCGTGATGCACCTGCCGATAATTTGAGTTTGATGCATTTGGACTGTATCCATCAGCAGTAGAAACTGCTGTCTCCCCTTTAGTTTTCACAGTAGTTGAGTCACTTTCAGAATTGTTATTTCGAGGACCAGCTGAAACTTCTGGCTTTACAAGCTCTGAAGGCGTTTCAAGAACCGGCGTTTCAGGAACCTCCGATTTTCCTTCTGACTCCGCAGGTTCTGTAGAAGGCTTTTTATCGGGGTCTTTGTTTGCTCCTTCATCCGTCCCCATCTCAGGCTTTTCGTTAGACCCTTCGTTTGCATCTTCATTTGTTTCAGGCTTATTATCTGGGGATTTATTTGTGTCTGAGCCTGTTTCCGTTTCAGGGACTTTATCAGGAACCTTATTTGCATCCGAATTTGTGCCTTCGTATGTCCCTAAATTTGTACCTTCGCTTGGAACTTTTTCTGTACCCTCGTTTGTATCTGCATTTGGCAAATTAGATGGGGTGGACGGAAGTTCTTCTTTCGCCTCTGGAATGGTGTTTGTTTCGGTTTTTTCAATAGTCGAAGTAGGCGTTTCAACCTCCTCGGTCGCTTGAGGATTTTCCAATTCGTCAGCATATACTGAAATTGGAGACGTCGCAATGCCCGCAGTAAGAACTGCGCTGATTGCACACGGGGTAATTTTCTTTGCAATTTTTTTAATCATTTTGGTTATACTTCCTTTCTACTTCCGTGTTTTGTTGATGCTGTTTAGCTATACGAAGACAAACCATATTTAAAGTTTCCTGACGAGAAGCCCACCTCTTCATGGGTATGGAATGAATTGCCAATGTCTACTCTGCTTCCTGCACTAGGTCGCAGCTTTCTTCCCCTGAAAGCGATACGTTGCCTAAACCCTCTGTACAGCTTGGGCACTACCATACCGGGTATTAAAAAGATAAACGGAGCGCTAATAGCTTACGTTTGGTAATTCCCGGAATTCCGGATTCTCAACGTCAAAAAAACAAGTAAACATGCAGTAAAAAAAGATTGCCTGTATTCAAGCATGCATAACTCAAAAAAAGCTATCCCTTAACATATAACTTGCGTATAACTAAACTCATAAAAATATATGTAAGAAAAACGTCCCAAAAAAGGGAGTTTTTTGAGATTTTTTGGCAAAAACAAAAAAGACCACGGTCGAAACCGTGATCCATCTGCTTCCGCTTATTAGGCTTTCTTAGTTAGTTTAAAGCGTCTTTAAGAGCTTTTCCAGCTTTGAATTTTGGCGCTTTAGATGCTGGAATAACCATTTCTGCTCCAGTCTGTGGATTTCTTCCAGTTCTTTCTGCTCTTTCTGCTACTTCAAAAGTACCGAAACCAACAAGCTGAATGCTGTCCCCAGCTTTAAGTGTTCCTTCAACAACTTCTGTAAAAGCCTTTAATGCTGCATCTGCATCTTTCTTTGTTAATCCTGCTTTGTCAGCCATAGCTGCAACAAATTCTGTTTTGTTCATTTACTGTTCCTCCGTTTTTCTTGGTTTACCATAATTTTGGCAGACCCCCCCCACCTCTATAGGTGGTGGGATGAATGCCTTCTAAAATATTTTGGCTTACGCCTCCGACCATAAAGCTGTCGGATTCTTCCCTTACGGGAGTGGTTCACATCGCCAATGTTAATGACAGGTTTTTGATATACACACTTCTCCTACCCATCAGAGATGTTTAATGCATATCCGTAGAGGTCAGAACTTGTGAAGCATCCTGACGTACCTATCTATTCTGTCTTAACGTAGCACTCGAAGTCCTTAGGCTAATCAACAGGGCTTTTGCAAGCCCCCACTTCAAAGCATTAGCCTAAGTGGTAGGTTGTTGACTTGATTAGAAGAGTTATTTAACCTCTTCACACCTTTAATATGTCAGAAAATATAAAAACATTTATTTTTACATACAGCCTTTTTTTAGTGCATTGTTTTTGTATGTAAATTTGCAAAAAGTATACAATCTAACATATATATTATATTCTTTTTAATCTATTTTTTATAGGATAAATTTTCCGACACATAATTAGTGTAATATAGAAGAAAGGAGAGAATATAAATATGAAAAATTTTGAAGAGAAGATTGTAGCGGCTCATCTTAACAAAATGAAATTGAGTTCAACACAGGATATAAATAATTGGTATCGTCGTTTCAGAGGTGGTTTGTACAACGTTAAAGGTCTTAAAGATGTAGTTAAGATTATATCTAATTTTAAGGACAAATTTGTCTACATTTTTGGGGATTATGATACAGACGGAACAATGGCCACAGCGATATTGTTCCTTACACTTAAAAGACTGGGGTTTAAGAACGTAAAGTTCAGGATCCCACACCGTTTTACAGAAGGGTTTGGGGTAAACCTAACGATGCTTAACGAAATTACAGAAGACCCAAAAGACGTGGTTATTATCACCGTCGACAATGGGGTTGCAGAAATTGACGTAGTTTTTGAAGCAAAATCAAGAGGTTATACTGTCATTATTACGGATCACCACCAACCGGTGGTTGTCGATAATGCAATAATCCTTCCTGAAGCAGATGTAATTATTGACCCAAACGCAATCGATGGAAGTGCAGATTTCAATGGCTATTGTGGAGCTGGACTAGCATATAAACTCGCGCAGGAACTTTTCCGTAAGGAAAACGTAAATGAACTTATGCCTTCATTAAGCGAAGAAGAAAAAGTTGTAGTTTCTGGTTTTGTTCATAAATTACTCCCTTTAGCAGCAATAGCAACAGTATGTGACCAGATGGATCTTAAGGAAGAAAATTATGTCTTCGTAAGGGAAGGTCTTAAAATGCTAAATAAAGGAGCAGCGCTTCCAGGAATGCTTATTTTAGGAGAAGTCTTAGGCATTTCGTACTGGACAGAAGACAAATTCGGTTTTAACGCTGGACCTTGTATCAATGCTTTGGAACGCATGGAAAATGGAGCGTCTCAATTTGCAGTTGCTTTAATGGCTAACGGCAGTAGAGATCGTTGTATAAAGATTGCTGAAGTCATGCGCAAATGCAACGAAAAACGCAAATTAGCCGTCGAATATGGATGGCAAAAAGCAATGGAAGCTATTCAATCCAGAGGAAGTGACGCAGGTTATCCTATTATTGAATACATCCCAAGGTTAGATGATATAGAGCTTGAAAAACTTGAAGGATATATCGGAAATATCGTTGGTAGAGTAACGGAACAAATGAAACGCCCATGTGGACTATTTACAGATTCAACAGAGGAAATCTTAAAAGGGTCCTTTCGTTCTATAGAAGGCTATGATGTTAAAGCTCATCTTGATGAATGCCAGGATGAATTTGTAAAATACGGTGGGCATGCAATGGCAGCTGGTGCATCTGTAAGAAAGGATAATTTCGAGCATATGCGTGCAGCTATGCAGAATTGCTCAAAAATGCCCGTAGAAGCCAACAATACTGAAACAACTGAATATCAGTATGATGTCGCAATCAAAGATAGTGACATTAAAGAAGCGATTGAATTGGATCAACGTTTCGCACCGTTTGGAAACGCAAATGAACCTCTTATTTACAAAATCGAAGGATTCAATGTCATTTACGATAAAGATGAGATAAAACGTCAAATCAAAGGCGGCGGCGTACGTTTAAAATCTATTTACAGTACAGCAGTTGGTTTTGGTATGTGGGACCTTGCAAAAGATATTACACAGCCATGCGAATTAACGCTATACGGAAAGATTTCGTACAACCATTTCAACGGGTCTGCTACACCACAAATAGAACTTGTTGGTCTTGAAGTCAATCAAACAGCGAGTTCGAAAGTATCTAAACTTCAACAGATGCTTGCAGAAGCATCAACGAGTCGCAACAATTAAAAACAAAGAGCTGGGTATATTTCACCTGGCTTTTTTGCTTCCTTATATGGAAACAAGTAGAGGCCTATATTATGTCTATAAAAATATCCCTAAATTTATCCCTAAATATATTCTTAATCTATCCCTAAAATTGTTGACAAATATATCACCAAATGTTATACTATGTATAACAGATATGAGGAATCCCTCATACCGAAACAGTCTGCTGATATGCAGACACAATTTAACTTAAAGGAGGAAACAATTATGGCTATTAAAATCGCAGTAGCAAATCAAAAAGGTGGAGTTGGGAAATCTACAACTGCAATTAACATCGCGGATGTACTCAGATTAAACGGAAACAAAGTGTTATTCCTTGATCTTGATCCACAGAGAAACAGTACTACAACGTATGGAGCTAAAATTGACGGTGAAAACACAATCGTTGATGTTTTAAAGAAAGACTGTACAGCAGCGGAAGCAATACAACATCTTCCACTTGGGGATATCATTGCTGGCGATCCGCTTTTAGCACAGGAAAAAACATACTTCGATTCAAAACTTGCAAAGGAATTACTTCTTAAAAAAGCACTGAAAGATGTTGAAGGTGATTATGATTACATAGTAATGGATACACCACCAGATTTAGGGATATATATGGTCAACGCATTAGCGGCTGCCGATGGATGCGTTATTCCGATGAAAGCGGACAAATATTCAGCAGATGGTCTTGCGGGGTTCATTGGCACAATCAATGACATTACAGATGCATTGAATGATAAGCTTCGAATTTACGGGGTTCTATTATGTATGTATGATGTCCGCAACAAACTTGACCGAGACATTAAAGAAATACTTCCAGCTATCGGAGAGGAAAGTGGATTCCACGTATTCTCATCACCAGTTAGAATTTCACAGGATATCAAGAATGTTCAGGCATTCCCAGATGAAGTAAATGAGAACGGAGACGTCGAAGTTACAAATCGTTCGTTAATTGAAAATTTCCCAAATTCAAACGGGGCATTGGATTATATTAAATTAGTGGATGAAATGAAAGGAGTAATTAATAATGGCTAGTAATACTAAAAAAAATACATCTCTTTTTGGCAATGTGCCAAAGGTAAATGTAGATGTAAATGATCAATCATATGCAAGAATCCAACAGGAAACAAAGGAAGTTGCTCAACCGATTAGTAATGAAAACAAAAACGCAATGGATTCATCACTCGCAGCTCAAGTTCAAAACAGTCTTGCTGGGAAAAAGGCAGGCAAAGAAAAAATTTCTGGATATGTCCCAGTTGAACTCGCAGCTCAATTCAAAGCAACTTGTAAAGCAAATAAAAACAAGCAGAGTGATGTTATTGAACAGTTACTTAGACTTTACGTTAATAGCGCTAACGAATAGATATTAACAAAATAGCCTTAGAGAATAAAATCTCTGAGGCTTTTTTCTATGCTTAAAAGCATAAAATTTAGGCTTTTTCTGACATATTCTTATAAGGGATATATTTTCCCTGTTACAATTTAAAGAAAGGAGCTCTTGGTAGCGCAAGAGGTGTAAATCATGAAAAGAACAAAACATACACGTTTTATATGCCTCGCCTTATCCGCGATATTGGCATTTGGATTAACTGGGTGTGGGAATAAATCTAGCGAAAATAAAATAGGTGTAATCACATTTGACGACATTGATAAACTTGCAGATGGAGGATATTACGTTCAACACGGAGATGTTTATTATCAGCCGTACTTCGGACAGACCTCCTTCACCCCAGGCCGAGTAGCAAGCGCTAAAGATGACAAAAGAGTTGCATGGTATGGAGAAGATTACGCGAACATCCCAACTATGAATAAAGGAGATACAATCGTGTATCACTCCACGCAGCCTTTTACCGAAGGTATTACTATTGAAAGATTTGAAGACCTTGGATATACCGTAGGTATTTGCCAAATGAAAGAAACATCTTCGGGAAGATATTCGTTTGCAACAGATTCAAGAAAATTTAATGTGGATATTAAATCAGATGCTGGAACTCTCTGTCAAAACGGAGAAACGACAGCAACATTCGAAAAAATCGGTGGAGTTCATCTAAGAGCTGGTAATATTTCAAGGGCTGGTACTATCGTTGGACTTTCAAAAGACAAGACGTATGATTGCGATATTTATATTGGAACAGATCTTCACGAGTGCAAAATCAAAGCTGATGTAAAAGCTCTTTGTTCTATGGAGGTTTTCGAAATCAAAGATTATAATTTCGATAGAAGTAAGACCATTACTTTTAAATTCCCGAAAAACCTCCAAAGCGGATATTACAATATTGGAGGATTTGGAATTGTGCGTTATATCAATTCCACAAAAGGAGAATTTTCTGAAAGCATGGATATGAATATCCCTAATGATATTGAAAATCTTTACGCAGATGCAGACAATCCTTCAATAGACGATTTAGAAGATTACACAGAAGATATAAAAGAAGAAACGTTCACTTTAAATAAAGACGCAGATGTTACAGTATCTGTTATCTACCAAGATTCAAAAGATTATACTGACGCTCCAATTGTAAAAGTTGTTAGCTCGGAAGCTGCATACACATTAAGCAAGGGAAAAGATAACGAGCTTACTTCTTCATTATCACTTAAGAGCGGTACATATACAATTAAACTTATAGGACTTGGCAACCGAACATATTCTTACAGGGTTACAAAAAACGAGCAGAAAGAAACAAAAACAAAAGAAACAGAAGTTCAGTCAGGATCCGGAACAGGATTAAATACAAAAAAATCAGATTCAGAAAAAACAACAGAAAGCTCTTCGGATAAAAAGTCTTCTAGCGGAACTTCGATAGCAGATAAGATAAAGGAAGAGGAGGCGAAAGCTAATGGCGGACAATAATAAAGACGTTCAAATCGTTCGTATCATCCCTAAAACAAACTCAAAAGAAGATATTAGGAAAGTAAAAATCGGGCTTGAAAAAGCAGAAATCAAATATCGCAGAAAGAATTTTACAGAGATTATTCCATACGCAAAAGGAACTAAATTCGTAGAACTTGCAACCACAGTTATTCAGGATAAAAGCGGGCCATGGAAACATCCACTGTTTCTTTTCCAAAGCAAACATACAACAACAATTGGTGTAGACGCCTTGTGTCGCAAAACAAAAGACTTTCTTGAAGAAAAAAGCTTGGAAAGCCCTTTGGATATTCTTTCTGTATCTGCAGGGCTTGAGAATGACTACCTTTGTGTAGTTGCTCTTGTACGTGTTTATAAAGAAAAGCCGAGGTTTGGAGACTTATACGATTATCTCGGTGAAGTGCACGAAATAGATACGGAAGGAAGAAGAAAAAAAAGCAAACTTTTAGTTCCAGAGGGAGTCTATCGCCCGATTACAGAAGAAGAATACGCGGATCACGACAGAAAACTCGCTATTCAAGATAAAATCCTAGAAAAAGCATCATTCGAACAGCCTTTTTTAAACAGTATTGATGATTATGTTCCAAGAAAGCTCACAGAAATAGATGAAAGAACAGAGTTAATATACGACCTTTTAACAAAAGATATGCAAATTACACTCAAGATGGCTTATGAGGATTTCATTAAAATATTCAATGGATGTATGGATTATATCACAACATCAGAGCGTGATTCTTATTACAATGTTTTAAGAGGAATCATGGGAAAAGACACATTTCAAGATGTTGTTGAAGCTTATATTCAGAGAACGTATATCGAGACAAACAGATTACCTATTGAAGATAAGCCAGCTTTAATGAAGAAGATTGATAGAGCGCTGTTTGAATTATATATCGTACAAGATTTGATTGATGATCCAATGATTACAGATATTAAAATTACAGACCCTTATTCTATCAGAGTTAGAGTGAAAGGTAAGGCATATCTTTCAAATATTACCTTCATTGACGCAAACGATTACATGAGATTTATTTATGGAATCGCAGTTATGAATCGTATTAGTTTGGACATTCCAAGCCAAACTTTTACAGATGAACAAGATGATAATTATATTCTCCGTTTTTCATTAACTGCCCCATATATTACTTGCTCAGGATACCCAATTATTCATATTCGTAAACTTCCAAAGAAAAAACTCTTATCAAAAGATCTTATCGAGGCCGGTATGATGACTCCTAAAGTAAGAGATTATTTACTTGATTGCGGTAAGTACAGTAGAGGAGTTGTATTCTCCGGGCCTCCTGGTTCTGGAAAGACTACGGCAATGAACATGTTTCTTGAAGAAGCATACGAATCATCAGCAGAAATCTTGGTTATCCAAGAAAATGACGAGCTCTTTGCTTACAGAAAAGGCGTAATGTTTGAACATGTTGTAACAAACCCACAGCCAGGAGAAGATGTTTGTACGCTAGAAGATCTTGGGAAAATGGCTCTCGTCGCCGGTGCAAATGTATTTGTAATTGGAGAAGCGAAAGGCGCGGAAATCTGTTCAGCGATCACGCTTTCCAACTCTGGTTGTCGTACCGCTATCACAATTCATAGTCAATCGTCAACAGATACAATTGATAAAATGGTTGACCTTGCTCTTCGTGGTAATAGAAACACAACATATGACCAAGCTAAGCGTATGATCAAATCGTTTGAGACTATCGTCTATATGGAAGACTTCTGTATACAGGAAATTTCACAAATCATCGGATACGACGAAGTAAAAAAAGATATGATTTACAGAACGATTTATAGAAATCCAGATAGATATAAAGTGAAGACTATATAAAACAGACAAGCGTCGGCCAATGAGTCGGCGCTTTTTTTGTGCGTAAAGCTATGCAGCAGTCAGAGATTTAAAAAAGTAAGATTACAGAAGTGAAGAGAAGATGGGTGCGAACATCCTTCTCTTTTTTCAAAATAAACTGCAGAGATGCCAATTTTTTGAAAAGTTTCCGACATATATATAGATAAGTACACTTGGCTTTTGCGGCCAAGAATACAAAAAATAACTCAAAGAAACAATGGGAAAGGAGTGATACCAATGCATTACGTATGTGGAGACATCCATGGGCAATATGATGATTATATACAAATTTTAGAGCAGATAGACTTAAAGGATGATGATACTCTTTATATCATTGGAGATGCAATAGACAGAGGGCCACGCCCTGTTGATGTGTTAATTGATATTATGGGCCGCAAGAACGTCGTGTTTACTATTGGCAATCACGAGCATATGATGATACAATCACTACTTCATGAAGACAGCAATCAGCTCTATTCATGGACATTAAATGGGGCAGAAACAACGTATAGACAATGGGACGAGCTTGACATAGATAAACAAACCGAGATATTAAATTGGCTTAATGAATGCCCGATTGTAGTTCCAGACCTTTATGTAAATGGCAGAAATTATTACTTAACACATGCGTGCCATTTGCCATATGTAGAAAGAAAAAGAGTAAGGTATTGCGATGTGCCGGTTTCAAAGATAGAAAAAATGATTTGGGCTAGAACCTATCAGTATCCAGATCCAAAGAAGCTTGCAAAACAATATGGAAATTTGTATCAAGCTTATCCAAACACAACACTGATTGTTGGGCATAACCCAGTGTATCGCTGCTCTTATGGAATACTAAAAAAGGATGGTACATGCCGCATTTCGAGAGCGTGTTCCGGGCATCTTATTAACATTGATTGCGGATGCGCGAAAAGGAAACCATTGGGGTGCATTCGTCTTGAAGATGGTAAAGAATTCTATGCAAAACACAAAGAATCTGTGGATTTGTAAGAATAGAATATCATAATAAGTACGTGTCATTTTATTAGAAATATACGTATACTTTGCGCTAGTCCGTATGGATTGGCGCATCTTTTTTTGTTTTTATATAACTTTTCCGACATATTATCTATGTAAAAAAAGAAATAATGCTTTTATGAAGGAGGTACTAATTATGAAAGCTAGTTATCACAACGGAAGAGTGGGAAACACTCATCATAACGACAGGACTTTTAATCTCGATAAAGCCCCTCACATTGATCAGTCTCTCACACCTAAAAATCGTTACTTTTGCACGTTTCCAGGAGAAACTTTTACAAATGCCGAGAAGAAATTTTACAAGCTCAACTTTCAGGACTGGTTAAAACAAAGAAACGAAGCAGCTGTAAAGCATAGACATCCAGAAAGAAAGAAGACTTCTGAAAACCTTCGCAAAGAAAAGCGAACTCGCCCTGAGGAAACAATTCTTCAAATTGGAGATCGTTACAATTTCCCAGACGATGATGGGGCAACTTTAATGGCTTGCTACAAAGAATTCGATGAATACAGACGAAAATATATTGGAAGACATTGCAAGACACTAAACGTTGCTTTACATCTCGATGAGCCAGAGGGAACTCCTCATATCCATGAAAGACATGTCTGGATGTTCGTAGATGAAAAAGACAAAATTGTTAAAATTGGACAAGAGGAAGCATTAAAGCATGCTGGTATTGAATTACCGTTTCCAGATCGACCACAGTCTAGGACAAATAACAGAAAAATGACATTCGATGCTGTCATGAGAGAAAAGTGGTATGACATCGTAGAAGCACACGGAATTGAAGTTGATCGTAAACCAAATAAAAAGAAAAGGAAACATTTACCAAAAGAACAGTTTATCGCATATCAAAAAGAACAAGAACGCGAGCAAGTAAAAGAGCAAAGAAAAGCTCCTTTGAAGTAGTTTAATACATTTCATTTAAAACCGGTTACCTTGATAATAGGGAGTCGGTTTTCTTTTTTATTATACGTATACTAAAATACGTGTATTTTTTAAACTATAAATGGCAAAAATACACGTATATTTTGCGCTATAACGTATTGAGTATTTACAAGGCGCAGAAAAAGATATTTTTCTCTGTCTTTATTTAACGTAAATTTAGTAAGTTTTACAGTCTGTTTTTGCGGCATTTTCCAGGATTTAAACCAAATGGTACACTCGTTTTGTTAAGTAGTCCATAATTTCCTAAATTCTTTAAAGCCTAAAAGTTCTTACAAACATCATATCAAATCCTGCACTTTTAAGCGGTACTAACGCTTGTCAAAGCCTTAAATAACCTTATCAGCCCATTTAGCAACAGCAGGCGAGCCAAGTCAAAACAAAGAAGAAACAAAGAAAATACCATGCGCCTGCCTTCTTCCGTTACCAACCAGTTCGAAAACATCTGTCAGCCACGTTCAGCTTGCCGCCGCATCCACTGACTACAAAGCCCTAAAAAATACTCTTTTGCGCTAATATGTACAGTACGCCTCTGTCGCGAACAGTCTCCAGAACCCCAATGGGCTACGCTTATTTTTTGCGCCGTAGGACCCTCGGCCACGGAAGTGGGGCAGTGGGTCACATATATAACCCAAAGAACCCATCCACCAAACGCAGTATGGTCTGTATATGAAGCCCATAATTAAAAAAGAAAGAAAAAACCAAGAAAAATGGACTGCATATAAAGCCCAAAAGATTAGGAATACATGAATAAAATGGAACATATATGTAGCCCAAATTACTGATTTGCATGTTTCTTCTGCCACAGAATCCTATAATAAAAATGGTCTGCATATATAGCCCAAATAATGGGACTCAGGGAAGAATAGTGGTCTACATTTAATGCCCAATATTTTAATATAATGGTCTGTATATGAAACCCAATATACAAATTATGGGTTAGATATAAAGCCCAAAAACAGAGAATACGCAAATAACGTGGGACACATATGTGGCCCAATATTTCGATTAATCTGTTGCTTTGGCTAGGTCAGAGTAGGGGGAAAGGATGGTCAGTATATGTAGCCCAATATTCTAAACACGATGAGTTATATCTGTAGCCCAACATATCTCGTGTTGCTGCCGCAATCAGAGAAGCCCAAAGCTTAATATGGACTGCATTTGTTGCCCAACATTCTATCAGCACTAGGATGGTCTACAGTTATCTGCTTAAACAACAACTTCATAAGAAGCCCATAATAGCAAAATGGACCAGATATAAAGCCCAACGCAAGAAACGCAAAAAGAAACCCCAGGCAAAAGCCCAGGGTCTGATTAGATCTGTTCAGCGGCGATAGTCTCGTTTATTTATTCTTATTTCTAGCTGAACCATAGAAATGGTAATTGCGGTTACTCTTAGCCCACTTCTTCATTTCTTCTCTCTCTTTTCTTACGTCAAATCCATCCAAGCTTGCATACTGTTCTCGGCAGTTGAGATAATCGAAGAACATCCATCTAGTTTCCGCCCAGCTTTTTGCGTGAATGCTGTTTATTACAAAAAATCCAATTGCGGAATAAACCCAGGCTAAGATGTATACCAAGATACTGAATTGACCAGAGACAATTATGATCTGCCAAAGCCCATAGAATAAATTATGTCCCCTGAGGTTCTCGAGATAGAATTTGTAAGACCAGGCATTTAGGATATGTGCACTACCTGCAGCGCATCGGATATTGTGAATTGATAGAAACACCATAAGCACAAAAGCCAATACATAAGTTAATACGAACCATTCCAGGAAATTATGCTTCAGCGATTCTCGAACTGCGTGTACAAATTCGTAAGCTTTTTGTTTCTTTTTTTCTTTGCTGATCACAGCATCTGTTTTCTCTAAAATTCCTAACACGGTTCTTTTCTCTTCTGGATCAAGCTGATTTAATATTTCTCGGTACTCCTTTTTTAATTCCATAATATTTTCCCTCTTTCTTTTTTATGTTTTCTGACATATTGAGCAGATGATTTGCTGCTAAAAAATTCTTTCGTTTTTTCTTTTATATTTTTATATGTCAGATTTAGAATTCAACCTCGTTTTTCCATACAGCATACTTCAAAAATTTATAATTCGCATTTATTTTTGTAATGTGTCTCCTATATTTTTCCCAAGGGCATGGAAATCGAGTAGAATATCTGACATATATAGTTATGAGACATGCAGACAAAATGTGTGTCTAGTGAGAATTATTAACATTGAAAGGAGAGGCAGGAGAAACTGCTAAGTAAAAACATGAAAAATAAACGAATTCGATTTGCAGCCCCAATGCTTGCTGTCAGCATGGCATTTTCTGCTCCGATCGCAGTCTATGCATCGCAGGAAGATGTAGCTGCCGTTATATCAGCAATTGACAACCTCCCAGCAACTGAAGACCTTGATGCGTCTTATGCGGATATGGTTAAAAACGTGTGGGATGCTTACAGTAATCTAACTACAGCAGAAAAGATTACGGTATCCAATTCTGAAAAACTGATTAAGGAATACGACAAGCTTGTTAACGCAGGAGTACTGAAAGATGAAAAGAAAGAAGAAGAGTCGGCTCAAAAGGATTTAGATGAACAAAGAGCAAATACTCAGATTTCTGGGACGGAAGAATCCCAGGTAACTGATTATACGTTTGATTACGATCCGAAAAAGCCAATATCAGTTGTTGTCCGTTACACAACAGATGCAGACGGCGATGGGAAAGGAGATGTCCCTGGACGTATTACACTAACATCTCCTCATGCGGACACATATCCAGTTACCAATACGAATACAAAACTTAGCGACGACAACCTCACAGTTGGTTTAAGCTGGGAAAATAATTTTATCCAAATGGATTTTGCAAAAGCAACGGAGGGCAAATGGACTATTTCCACTTCTATCCCATGTACATTCACTGCAATTGATTATGCAGGAGCAAAACAAGACATTTCTTATATCGGAGAGAAAGCAGAAAAGAAAAAAGACACATCCAAGAAAGATACAAAAGAAACTACCGAAATCCCTAAACCAGAGAAGAAGGGCAGCATATTTCTCCCGGCGGTTTTAATATTTATAGTTGTTGGTCTTATCGGAGGCCTCATTGCTTTCTATAAGAAATTCTGGCCGAAGTCTAGTGGTGCCCCAAAGAATCCGGCAATGAATGCAAAAGAAAGAAAAATGGCTGAAGAAGAAGATGTATACGAGACAGAAGAACCGCGTCCAATGTCTGACGAAGAAATCATCGCTCAGATGAGAGCTGAATACAAAGAATCTGTAGCAAGACAAAGACAGATGGATGAAGCCGATGAGGATCTATCGAGAAACGCAACAATAGAAGAGGATGATTATACAGACCTGGATGAAGTAACTCAAGAAGATTTTGACAATGACGAAACAATTGAAGAGTACACAGAGGGCGACACAGGGCTTCTTTCACAGAAAGACAATCCAGCGGACAGAAGTAGCGGGAACAGCTTCTTTGATGATGACGATGACTTCTAAAAATGTACGTGTGAAAATACTGTATGTAGAAATAAAAAAATAGTCGATTTCTGACATATATATGTCGAGAGCAGCAGACAATCAATCCCTGTTCCCGGCATATTTATTTAAAAAACAAGGAGGCCAAGCATGGAAGACAAAAAGACACAAAGGACAACTTATTCCAAGTCAGACCTTTTGAAGTTAGAACCGCTAAAACTTCACAAATACCTTACAGACAATTTCACAATCGCTATCCCCGATAGATTGGATTCTGTAGAAGCAGTCAGTAGGACAGCGGAATTGATTTCAAGAGCAACAGCATACTACTCATTTTTAGAAAGCATGCGGGTGGAAGCAAATCTTCAAAAAACAATCTATAAGGATTCTGCTGCAATCACAGATGATCCTGATTTAAAGAAAGCCTATCAAAAAGAATCTGCAAACATGTTAAAGCGCGAACAGATTTTTGAATCCATGGTTAAAATTATGGACAGAACCTACCAGGGCATCTCCAGGATGATAACCATTAAACAGCAGGCAAACAAAGAAATCGAGATGTCTGGAAAAGTGTAGAGAAACTGTACATACCGACCCGTGAAAAAAGGGTTTCTGACATATTATTCAATAGGAGGAATATTTGATGAACAACGTTATAAAAGCACCGCAGTTATTTTGTGCGGGCGTAAAAAAAGAGTGGGATAAGATTAAATGGCCTACAAAAGCAACAATTGCAAAACAGACTTTTATTGTAACTATTATTTCAGCAATCATTGTTGGAGTAATTGTTCTTGCTGATGCAGGAGCACTCGAAATCATTAGCCGCTTCTTCTAAAAAAGCGGGACGATTTCTTACACAATTTGCAAAAAACGGGGCCGGGAGAAAAATTTCCTTGGTCCCGTTCTATTTTTTTAGGAGGAAAACTATGAAAAGCAAACAACTTAAAAACTACAAGAATATTACACGAATCATGAAATCTGAACTCGCGTATTCCAAATGGATGACTGTGTGCATCTACGCAACGTACGCAGCATGGATTTTAATTATTGCCACATGTTTGTTAAAAACTATTATCACACCAAAACCTTTGCCGTTTTTAGCTTTTGATTTGGCGATGTTAGCCGGATTCGTTTTGCTAATGTGCTGCTGTAAAGAATACAAATCCATGTATCGTTCAACAATAACCGTCCAAAACGCCGGTGAGATGGATCACGACTTAGCTGAAAATGCGATGTTCTTAGAAACGAACTTTCCAGTCGCCATCACAAAAGAAAATGTCTACATCAAATTCCGATGTAACTTAACAAAAATCAAACGTAGCAATATAGCTTCTGCATCTGTTGTGAGTGATTATACGAAACGTCATGTACATGAGTCCTTGTCTGTCCAGCTCACGACAAAAGACAACCGCATTTTTGTGATTCCAATTTTAACGCGCAGCAGGGCACATCTTATCGACGAAGCTCTAAAAGCAATTAATTCTTAAGTACAATTTTTAAAAAACGAAATACTTATTATTTACTGTTGAAGTCAGAACGCTTGTGACTTCAGTCGTGAGATGAATGACTCTAAGTGACGTATATGAATCTTTCTTTAAAGTATGAATCATGATATAATATATGCGTAGATTCTAATACGATGAATCTCTCATTCAGTCAGGTCTCAGGCGTAAGCCCTGCTGGATGCAGTATGAGTAACAAAGTACAGTCCACATGGATTGGAAATGCTCGAAAAACAGAAGCTATGCAAAGACTATATGCTAGACTTCGAGTTTAGCTGAAAGCTTTGCGATGCTCCGCTTCTCGCATTGTGAGAAAGAGAATCTCGTCATTTCAATGATGAGAGTACGTCAAAACGAGGCCTCTATAAAGCAGGGTCTCTTTTTTCTTTCATGAAGGAAAAGTACTATAGCTTATTCTTAAACACAGCATCTGTAAAGGCACTGACGTCGTTTTTAGTTCTTATTTTGCGCACATAGGGAAAGATAAGCCCTATTTTGGACTATGTTAGAATAAGCAGGTATCCTGTAATCACAAAAACATATTAAGCTTTTTTTGTTCCAACGGTAAGTGCAATCTTCAAAAAAACGAAATACCTATCATTTACAACAAGGCCTATGCAAAGCAAGGTCTTGTTTTTTCTTTCATGAAGGAAAAGCGCCTGTAGCTTGTTTCTTGAGTATAGTCTCTATAGAAACGAAGCCATCGTTTTTTGTCTCTAGTGAAAGCTGTAACCACTGAGAACTTATAAGTCTTGGTAAAAGAACCAGAAGCTTTCGTTTTTAATCGCAGCTTCGATGCGGGACATTAGGAACAGCTTTTTAGTCCCCATTTTAATGCAGGGCATTAGAAACAGGTGGAATAAGCATAAGCCCTTATTTTGCGCACAATAAGTACGAACCCTGTTTCGAATTGCATTAGAATAAGCGAGTGTCCCGCAATTGCGAAAAGCATGTTAGGCTTTTTCGCTCCGGCAGTAAGTAAAAACAAGTTTCTACGGATTAATCTGCAAAAATCCGCGTCTAAAAGAACAGCTTCCCCATTTAAAATGTTTTAATATAGTTTTAAATATCTTTTACGAAGCTGGGAGCCCTTGCTACAGGCGGGATACAAGAGTTTTTCCATAGAATAAAGGGAGATTTCCATAGAATAAAGGGAGCATTTCCATAGAATAAAGGGAGTTTTTCCATAGAATAAAGGGAATGATTTCCATAGAAAAAAGGGAGTAAATAATAAAAAAGACTTTTTTGCCAAAAAACACTGAATTTTTCTGCCGGAAGCCAATACAAGAGAATTCCATAGAATAAAGGGATATCTTTTCTACAAAATAAGCATAATAAAAATTTTAAAAAATAGCTGTATGAGAAAAACAGGTATTACAAAATTTCTGACATATATATAGCGAAGGACAAAGAAAAAGGTATTAGAAAATACATGGAGTGAAAAAAATTCTGACATATTATAGTAGTGAGAAAAAACGTTTAAAGACGTAGAAGGGAAATGGACATGCAAATGGAAAAGAAGAACGACCTTGTAAAATATAACAATATAATGAATCAAATTGCGTTTACAAAATTTACAACGACAGATTATAACTTTTTGATGATGCTATGCAGCAAGCTGCGCAATCAGGAAACAAATAAAATGGTTTTTAGTTTTAAAGAAATAAAAGAACTTGTAAATTATAGGTCAAACCATACAGCAGAACATTTTGCCATGGAACTTAAACGCATGAATCAGAAAATGATGAATATTTCATCAACTATTGAAACAGAAAATGAAATTCTTATGTTTGTCCTTTTCCCAACATTTACGGTCAACAAAAAAGAACAAACCCTCACCGTAGCTGTTAATGAAAGCTTCAAATTCATACTTAACGAGTTAACTAAGGAGTTCACAGAATTTGATTTGAAAAGCTTTACATTATTAGAGTCAAAGTACTCCAAGACATTGTATCGCAAATTGAAACAGTTTAAATTTAGCGGTTTCTACAAAGTTAAAGTTGATGAATTAAGACGAATTATGGACGCCCCAAAGAGTTATTCAAATAATACTTTTTTAAATTACGCCATCAACCCCGCGTTAGAAGAACTTAAGGGATACATTCCAAATCTTAGAATGGAAATCATTCGCGAGAAAAAAAGAGGGGCCCCAATTTCTGGATTTGTTTTCAAATTTGATAAACAAGAACAAAAAGATAAACCGGACATTCAAACAGTGGATGAACCTGGTATTATCGATGCAGAAATTGTAGAAACTGAAATCAAAGTTGAAGAAAAGAAAGAAGAAGAAATAAAATCACAAACCTATAACGAAATGGACGAATATCTTCGTAAATTAGCCAGATAGAAGAGGTAAGTAAAAAGTCCTGGAAAGAGGAGATAATTATGTTTAATAAGCCAGAAATAGAAAAAAGAAAAGCAATTCTAACAATCGGCGATACAGAATACTGCAGCATCGACATCAAAGGGAGCAGAACATTGACAAATGCTTGTATTAAATTACAAGATTGTATGAATAAAATTGCGCAGTGGAAAAAACCAACTCTGCAGTTATTCTTCCCTAGTGGGGATGGGGTCTGCGGTCTCGTAACCGCAGAGGATATGTTATTTGTCGTTTATATGGAAAACGAAGAGCAGAAAATAAAGAGGTTGGGTGGAACGTCGTTCGGACTGTCAGAGAACGCAGATCTGGAGGAATTGTTATTTATTTTAGCGAAACAACTAATTCGAAACGTAAGAAACGACCCAGATTCTTGGGTAGACAGTATGCTTGTTCCAAATGGTCCATATCCTAAAGAAAAATTGGAAGAAAAAAAGAAAAGCTTCAAGCGAGCAATGCTTAGAGTATTGGATACCTTAGAAGAAACAGAAATTGAAGCAGAAAAGCAGTACAGAATTCCTGAATTCTTAAAAGGGCTGCTTATCTAAATCGCAAATTGTAGTACATGATCAAAAGCACCTATTTTTCGTAGGTGCTTTTATCATAAATTAAGCAGAATACTCATTTCCTTACGGAAGGTGGTTCATTCTTGAAACAATTCCTCGTATTCTTGACAAAATGCACTCAATGAGTATACAATAATACTAAAGAAAATAAACAAATCCGCAAATTGTAATATGCAATAACTTACAAACATTATTGCAGGTAAAGGAGAAAGTATGAGAATTAACAAAAATACAACAAAAACGATTTTAACAATGATGGATAGATTAGAAATGGACGTGTCAGGGAATAACACGAATAGGCACTGGTATGTAATCGTAAAAAAAATACCGGTCGGGCTTTTTAATGGAATCGACGATCCACAGGAAACATTTAGTGATGAACAGATTCTAAAAACGATCGAAGCGATGAATAAATCTAAAAAGAACAATTACCCTCTTAATGCGACGCATTCTTTATGCATGATCAAGGTCAATGATGATAAAGAATCTTTGTTGGACGCAGTAAAAAGAATGTACTTCGAACAAATTTTAGTCATGGAAAAAAAGGCAAAAAAAGAAGGGATTACAATCGGTACCCACAGTTATTATACAAAATTATACTTTGGACTATATGTGGATCCAGAAGATTTGCCTAAAGCTGAAGCATGCTTACACGGAATGCAATTTGACTTATGGATTCCAAACGTGCGTACATTAAGAAATATTACAGGGTTAACGCAAGCAGAATTTGGAAACAGATACATGATTCCGACGCGTTCTATTCAAAACTGGGAATCTGGAGATAGAGAACCACCAAAATACGTTCGTTACCTGCTAATGACAAATGTTTTAGCAGACGTAGCTAGAAAATGCTTCGTAGAAAAAGAGACTTTCTAACCTTTGTATGCAAAAATTAGAAAGAACGCATTTTCTGACATATAAGAGATAAAATAGAGAATATACAAGAAAGGGGGACAAGACAGTGACCGAAAAGTTGAGAGAAAACTCATCACAACAGGAAGCAATCAATACAATTGACGGCCCTGTTATTATTGTTAGCTGTCCAGGATCCGGGAAAACAACAACATTGATCCGCCGTATTCACCATATGGTGGAATCAGGAGTAGACCCAAGAACCATTTTAATGGTTACATTTGCGAAGGCTGCAGCCGACGATATGGCTGCCCGTTACAAGAGCATGTATAACGAGAATCCCGGTATTTCTTTTGCAACAATCCATAAGTTCTGCTACCTGGTACTTCTTAAAGAGGGAGTATGTACAAGAGATAGCCTCTTGGATGAAAGAGAGAAAAGAGAGATCATCCGTCAGAAGCTGCAAAATTACGCAGATATCAATGATATTCAGGAAATGATTACTTCTGTAATTACCGAATTGTCCGTAGTAAAGAATAATTACGTAGACCTTGAAACTTATACTCCGCAAAGTTGCGACAGAAGAGTTTTTATGTCTGTTTACAAAGGGTATGAACAAGAAAAGAGTGAAATGGGTAAAATCGACTTCGATGACATGTTGCTCCGATGCTTACAGCTCTTTAAAGAAAGAGAATGGACATTAAATAAATACAAAAGACACTTCAAATACATCCAGTGCGATGAATATCAGGACACAAACTGTATTCAGAGGGATATTTTATATCTATTAGCTGGAGATACAGCGAATCTTTGTGTCGTAGGAGACGACGATCAGTCTATCTACCGTTTCCGAGGAGCTGATTCCTCAATCATGATGGGATTTATGAAAGATTTCGAAGGGCACAACCCCAAAAAAATCGTAATGGACAGAAATTACCGTTCAGCTCAAAAGATTATTGATGTCTCAGGAGTATTGATTGAAGATAACAAAACCCGATTTGAAAAGAAATTCATTTCTAACCGAGGAGAAGTTGATGGAATTCAGGGCAATTTCAAATACGTTAATTACCCATCTAAGAGCGATGAAGTAGAAAGCGTAGTAAAAGAAATTAAAAGACTCCATGAGAAAGGAATGCCATATAAAGATATGGCCATCTTGTTCCGTAACAACAAGCAGGCGGCCATCCCGGCACAAATTCTTTCAAGAGAAAAGATTCCGTTCAATTCTTCGGAGCGCATCAAGACTTTATATGATGAGTGGATGTTTGAGGACATTAAAGCATACGTAAGCCTTTCCATGGGTAAAGATATCCGTAAAAATCTGTTACATGTATTGAATAGACCAAACAGGTACCTTAAGGCTGCCGCATTTATCGATAGAACCTCAGAAACGGGAGTTGTCGAATACAACACAACGTCAATGTTAAAGGCAATTTCGTACTTAGAAAGCAAACAGGACTGGCAGTATGATGCGGCCAGGGAATCGATCTTCAACTGGTTAAATGCATTTGGGCCAGGGAAAGTTACTATGGACACTCCAACTGCGGTACTTTTCGAAAAACTGGTTGGGCGTGGAGGAATCAAATACAGCAAGCATATTAAGCAGTCGGCAAAGTTTAATAACCAGGATGAGCAGGATAACCTGGAAGATTTCAATGAATTAAAGAATGATGCGTTGAAATACAAGACCATCGGCGAATGGTTTCGTCATGCAGCATATGTTAGCCGTATGGTTCGAGAAGAAAGCAGAAAAAAAGAAGAACAGGATTGTGTAGCCCTTTCCACTATGCACCGTTCAAAGGGTCAGGAATGGAAAGCTGTGTTCCTAATCGGTGTAAACGAAGGAATAGTTCCAAGTAAAAACGCGATTACACGCGAAGACCTGGAAGAAGAGCGACGCGTGCTTTATGTAGGAATGACTAGAGCAAAAGATGATTTACAGGTCAGCTATTATGGAAAAGAGTCGCCATTTATGAAAAAAACAATGGCCAAGCTTAAAGAAAAGTACGAGCCAACTGTGAAAAAGAAATTAGCTGGTTCTCCAGTTATGCATGACAAGCTGGGAAAAGGTAAAATTGTTAGTTATACAGCAGACAAAGTAACAGTCCGCATGGATAACGGAAACCTTGAAAAATTCAAGTTTCCAGAAAGCTTCCAAAAAGGACATTTAAAGTATATTTAAGTAAGGAGTAACAAAGATTTATGGCAAATATTATTGATTTATTCGAAACAGAAGATAAAAGAGCAAAAAGCAATGCAGAAAAAGCAAAAATGTTTACAGAGGACATTATCAGAAGTATGAAATCTGAACTTGAAATGAAGAGCGAAATGATCAACACTTCTCTCGAGATGTACGAAGAAGCACTTAAAGCCGATGGCGTAAGAAGCGGAAAGCTTATGATCACAAATCTTAACGAATTTATAGCAATGCCGGTAATGCTTGTTTTTGCTGAACTTTCAGATGGACCGTTTGTCTTGTTAAAAGAACAGATTGGAAATGACATTTACCTGTTAGGCATTAATGCAGAGTTTGGAGATCTTCACGAACTTCCAAAAGGAATGCTCTCAGATGGAATTGGGATGATTGCGAAGACATCCTTGTTTCCATTTGCATTAAAAATTAGCAACAATGAGGTTTTAGAATATGCTGGAGACGATGGATGGGTAGAATCCGACTTTGAAGCAGATGATTTCTTGGAAAGCAAAAAAGAAAACAAAGTAAGTGAAATGCAGCAGGAAATATTCAATAGGAACGATGCATCCTCTGAGCTTTTAAGACTGATTACAGAAGATAGACAGGTAGAAATTGACGATGAAGCATGTAACGAATATCTGGATCGTTACGCGCAGTTAATCAGCCTGGCAAATGAGACAACCGGACATACAACTGTTGTAGTAAATGAGCAAAGACAGGCTGCATTGATTCCAACAGATGAGAATCACTCTGGATTGTTAATTACATTTGAAGATGGATGGTTCTGCATCAATCAGTATATAGACGGAAGCGAAGCGTCATATTTCTCAGATGTTGAGGATGCTGATGGCTATATCAGGACAGTTGCAAAAACGAAAGACATTTGCGTAGTAAAAAATTTGATTAAGCAGCATGAAGAGGCAAGATGTGGTATTTATTCCGCTGTTACAATTCCTTTGTCTCTTAAAAAGCTGATCTGCATCAAAAGAAACAATGTAGATGAAATGCTTAAATCTATCAAAAAAGAAGTTGAAGCCTGTAGCGATCTTTCAAAACAGGAATTAGACAATATCGGGGCATTTATCAAATACCTTTTTGAACTAAAATAAGGGGAATTGTCAAAAGAGCTGTGTGTAAAAATAAAACAAGCGCAAATTCTGACATATATATTGTGACAAAAATGGATTTTAATTAAGGAGGATAAGAAATGGCAAAAAAATGTTGTATTTGTGGTAAAGATGAACACCATGTTAATCTTCTTTTCAAAGGAAAGGATGATGCGTACATCTGTGATGCCTGCATCGATCGATGCACAAAAGCTTTAGAAAAAGCGCGTACAGATGGCAGAGCAAACCTGTTAAAGCCTACTATAGAAAGCAGTAAGCTTATGACCCCAGCTCAGATTAAAGCTCGTCTGGATGAGTATATTATTGGACAGGATGACGCAAAGAAGACGATCTCAGTTGCTGTTTATAATCACTATAAAAGAGTAAATGGTTCAAGAGCGAAGATTTCTGTAAGGGGGCTTTCAGATAATACGAAGGTTCAAAAGAGCAATGTACTTCTTGTCGGGCCTACCGGATCGGGAAAAACACTGATCGCTCAGACAATCGCAAAGACGCTGGATGTCCCGTTTGCAATTGCAGATGCAACATCTCTTACGGAAGCAGGATACGTTGGAGACGATGTGGAATCCATTTTGCTTAAGTTGATTCAGGCTGCTGATGGCGACGTAGAAAAAGCAGAAAAAGGCATTGTCTACATTGATGAAATCGATAAAATCAGCGCCTCAGGCAAAAATCGCTCTATTACGAAAGATGTATCTGGAGAAGGCGTGCAAAACGCATTGCTTAAGATTATCGAAGGTACTGTTTCCGAGGTACCTAAGCATCCAGGTAGAAAAACCCCTTTTGAGGAATGCTATCAGATCAATACAAAGAATATCCTTTTCATCTGCGGCGGTGCATTCCGAGGAATCGAAGAAATAATCCATAAACGTACAGATGATAAGACATCTATTGGATTTGGAGCGGTTGTAGACAACAAGGCCAAAAAAGAAAGAGAATGCATTGCAGAAGTAACTACGAAAGACCTTAGAGAATATGGGATGACAAGCGAATTCCTTGGCCGTATGCCAATTATCGCAACGTTAGAAAAACTTGATGAAAAAGCGCTGGTTCGCATTCTTACAGAACCAAAAGATGCGCTGATCGATCAGTACAGATATCTCATGGCGATGGATGGTATCGAGCTTAAGTTTGAAAAAGGAGCTCTTGAAGCAATTGCAAAAGAAGCAATTAAAAATGAAACTGGAGCCAGAGGGCTTCGTACAATTTTGGAACGAATTATGAGAGACCCAATGTATGAGATTCCTTCAAATAATTCCGTTATAAGCTGTACGATTACCAAGAAATGCGTAACTGATGGGACAAAACCTAAAATCAGCAACACTGCATTCAAAGAGTCCGTAGCTGTATAAAACTAAAAAAGCCGAGAATCCTCCTTTCCAGATAGGTAGGGGATTTTTCGCCAATAAGTGTTAAAAAGGATGGTGAAAAAAGATGATTGCATTAGTAATAATTATTATCGCAGTGTCAGTCATAGCAACTGTTGTAGTTACACTTTCTTTAACTAAAACAGCAAGCGAAGCTGACCGCAAATGCAGGGAGTATAGTTGTTTAAAAGAGGAAGGACAATTCGCTGGAAACAGGGAAAACAGGGAGGTAACGAATGAGTAAGGCCGATGAAATCTTTATTAATATGTGTAAACAGGTCTTAGAATCTGGATACGATACAAAAGGAGAAAAGGTAAGACCGAAATGGCCAGATGGCACTAGTGCCTATACAATCAAAAAGTTTGGCATTGTCAATACCTACGATTTAAGTGAGGAGTTCCCGGCGATTACTCTTCGTAAGACCTATATTAAGTCAGCAATTGACGAAATTTTGTGGATTTGGCAAAAGAAATCTAACAATATCCATGATTTAAAAAGCCATATCTGGGATCAATGGGCAGATAAAGATGGTTCCATTGGAAAAGCCTATGGATACCAGCTTGGGGTAAAACATAAGTACAAAGAAGGAGAAATGGATCAGGTAGACAGAGTTCTTTATGATCTTAAAAACAATCCGTACAGCCGTCGTATTATGACAAATATCTACGTTCATCAGGATCTTCACGAAATGGCCTTATATCCTTGCGCCTACAGCGTAACATTCAATGTGACAGGCGACAGGTTAAATGCAATTTTAAACCAGAGGTCACAGGATATCCTAGCTGCAGGGAATTGGAATGTAGTCCAGTATGCTGCTCTTGTTATGATGATTGCTCAGGTAAGTGGCTTAAAGCCTGGTATTCTTATGCACGTGATTGCTGATGCGCACATTTACGACCGGCACATCCCAATTGTAAAAGACCTGATTACAAGACCAACTTATCCGGCACCTAAGGTGACTTTAAACCCTCTTGTAAAAGATTTCTACGAGTTTACGGTAGATGATTTTACAATTGAGGATTATCAAACCGGACCGCAAATCAAAGGTATTCCCATTGCGGAATAATTAGGAGGATATATGATTGCGATTGCAGCGGTTGATGAGAATTTTGGAATCGGGTATAAAGGAGATCTTTTAGTTCGAATTCCCGAGGATATGAAAAGATTTAGAAAGCTAACAACTGGGAATGTTGTGGTTTACGGTAGAAACACTCTGGCAGGATTCCCAAATGGGAAGCCTTTAAAGGACAGGGTGAACATCATCTTATCCGGCGACCCTAATTTCCACACAGAAGATGTTATTGTCGTACGCACGAAAGATGCTCTTCTAAAAGAAATTGAGAAATATGACAAAGATTCTGTATTTCTAATCGGTGGTGGAAATCTATATCGCCAGTTAATCAATAACTGCGATAAAATCTTTTTAACAAAGATCAGTGGAACATATGATGCTGATACCTATTTCCCAAATATTGATAATATGGACAATTGGAAAATAACAAGAGAAGAAAAAACAGCAACATTTGGGAAAATTAACTATCAATTTGTAGAATATAGCTGGTTTGAAAGCTGGAAAGAAAGAAGATATGGCCGAAGAACAAATTTGGTTGGAAAGTAGGGATGGAGATACTATCATCCAAACCGGTCCAGGAACTGCGATTGTAGAAAGATCAGCTGGTCTAAAACAGGAGTAAAATCATGGTATGTACAGAAACAGGTGAAACACATACGATGTTGGTTGATACTTCGGACGTTTGTAGAGAGAAAATGGAGCAACTGCTCAAAGCGATTAAAAACAAAGAACAGCTCTTCGTTTTCTAAAAACATAGAAAATTTAAAAAGTTGTGAAAAATGACTTGACATTAACACTCAACGGGTGTATTATAAATAATGTAAAGAGCGTTATAACTTTTTTAATCTCATAAATATTAAATATTAAGGCGGCCGGTTTTGTGTAAAACCTGGTTGTATATCAGTAATCCGGCTTTGACCCGGTAACCTTCTCTGATGCGGGAAACAGATTCTTTATTCTCCAGTACTCCAATTTTCAAGTGATATTTCCCGCGGCCAATAAGTAGAATGGATAAATGTTCTTGCCTCAATGTTATTTTTTGTAAATCTTAACCTCCTTTCACGAATTCAAAAAAAAGAGAATTCCAAAAAAAGCATCAATGAATGGATGCTTTTTTTGTTGCGAAAAAGAAGGTCAAAAAAAGTTGTATGTAGAAATTTTAAAAAACGATTTTCTGACATATATGAACTGTAAACTTGCAGAATACCAAGTTTTGCAAAATGTTTGAGGATTAAGGAAACTTGAAAATGAGTCTTTTAGAAAGGAGAACGGTGATTTCCTCCCCATGTTAAAAACATGTGTTTCCATCGCCAAAATAATTTGATGAAGAAAAAAGGTATTATAACTGTAGCAGGATTAATGCTTATGAGTGCTTTAACTTTAGCTGGATGCGGGGCAAATGGTTCGTCTGCAGATACATCAACAAAAGTTACTGTAGATAATGGAACCCCAGCAAAAAAATATAAGGTTGAAACCTCAGAAGGAACAGTAAATGCATATCCAGGTTCAAGCAAATACGCTACGATAAAGATGGGCGTTTACGAAGATGGGAAGCAAACAGAGCTTTGCAAAGTAAAAGTTGCCTACGACTATTACATGTCTTCTACTGGAATGAATGATACAGGTAAGAATACTCAGATGGAAGAGACTGCGGGTAGAACCGTAGAAGATATCGTAAAGAACAACGCACTTGGAAAAGCTGAGGTTTATCCAGCAACGATCAACTTAGCTTCTACGGGACAAAATGAAAACAATCTAACATTCACGATTATGAAGCATGATGATCTTAACATCCAGGGTGTCAAGGACATGTATCCGGAAGGAAAAGATGTCGCTACAGAAAGTGGGCTTTTAGGATATCTCAGATATTCTAAAGACAATAAATCAGCAGTTCTTGTAGTAGAGCTTAATGATAAGTGGACACTTGGAATTCAAAATTCTGGGAAAAATGTTTCTGAGATGTCAATCGATAACCTTGCAAGTGCTTTAGCAGAATTAATTCGAAAGTAACAATCTGCAAGAATTGTGGAACATAAGGGCATCTGTTCAGACAGATGTTCTTTGTTGTTTTTGTAAATTAACAAAGGAGGAATTCAAATGGCAAAACAAACGCCATTACCAGAAATACGCACATGTCCATTTTGCGGCTGCAAGGCTACATTAGAAGAATACGAGCCGTCTAACCCAATTCTAGCAATTTTCTACGAAAGGTATTCAGAACCTGAATATTTTGTAAGATGTAGTGGAGCCAGATGTAAGGTACAGCCTGAAACAGATGTGTTCTCAACAAAGAGAGCAGCAATCAACGCCTGGAATAAAAGAAAATAGTAGGGGTAAAAATAGACCTAAATAAGGAGATTAAAAAGGAGACAAAATTATGAATCGCAATGCGCGTCCAATGACGATTGATGAAATACGATCAAGCGAAAAAGTAGCTCAAACAGCTAGAGAAGCTGCAGAAAAACAGATTAAACAAGAAAATAGGCTTTTTCAGGAGGAAATTAGAAAAAAACAGGAAAAGGAATTAAAAGAATATCACAAAAAACAGGAAAAGCTTTTAATGCAGTTGTGCCGGGAAAAGGGGATAAAGCACAGCGAAGACATGAACACCCTATACATTTCAGAAAGCAACACCGTGATCACAATTTGGAACTTTATAAAGTCGCCTTATCCTAATGTCGTCGACAGAATCTGTTCAGACATGAGAGAATTAGGCTGTGAGGTGCAGTTGGATGACGAGGGATATCCGAATAATGATCTTAAGTGGGTTTTCACATTCAGACCTGACATGTTGAAATATATTAAAGAACACGAAGATGACTTGTTTTGCAAATCAGAAAATCACTAGAACCCTCTGTACGGGGTTCTTTTTTGTTGTCTATATTTCATGCTTTTTTGTCTTATTTTTTTACATAATTGCGGGCTTCCAGGAGATAATCCGACATATATAAAGCGAACGTATTTTTATTAAAACAAAATCATGCGGTGGTTTAGTAGTATTTTCTTGAAAAACCCTACGGCCACTAAAAAATATGGCCCGGCAGCACGGAAAAGGAGAGTAATATGAAAAAGAAATTAGTAATAGTTACAATTAGTTCATTACTTGCAATGACATTTCTTGTGGGATGCGAAAAAAATACAACAGACAAAACATTATCAACGAAGCAAGAGACGTCAGATGAGGATGTGATCGCTTCTGGTAACGGAACCGGAGGAACCGGAAGTAGTTCATCTAGCAAAGATAAAGATATTACGTCTTTTGCCTACAGCGATAAGAAGAAAGCTCCAGATGGAACAAAAATTATATCTGACAAAGACTACAAAATTGAAGACTGTGTCACTCTTCCAGACTTACAGTCCATGACCGTAGTTTGTCCAATGGCGGTAATCACAGACGACGAGGCAGAGGGGTATATTCGTGGGACTTTAGATGCGAAACCTCTTACGGGGAGTGATGTTACTGCAAAACGATGGGACAAACTCACAATTGATTACACCACATCGTATAAAAATAAAGAACTCGATCAAAGCAGAACAGGAATGCTGGCAATTATTGGTTCATACGGCCTTCCAGAAAAGGTTGAACAGTCATTGATAGGACATCATATCGGCGACAGATTCAAAGTAGACGTGAAATTTCCTGCTACATATGAAGGAAATCCGACGTTTGCAGGAAAGAAAATAACATACAATATCAAGATTCAGGGAATTGCCAGAACAAAAGATCCATCAGCGGATGAAATAGCAAAAGCGAAAGCCTCTTTACAAAAAGATGCAGGCAGCTCTATGCTATTTAGCAAATATGAAGCAACTGCGCAGCACATTGAGGACCGTGCAACATTTAAAGCTTACCCAAAAAAATATATGGAAGAAGCAAGAATTGCATACGAACTTGAATATATTGGTGATTTTAAAACAGTAGCAAATTATGCAAAAGAAAAAGGAATCAGCGTAGATGCAGTAAAGAAACAGGAAGATGACTGGATTATCCCGGTTGTAAAAAGAAAAATTATTGCTGAAGCTGTAGCAAAAAGCCTTGGGGTTTCAAAAGACAGCGAAGAATTTAAAAACAAGCAAGCCGCAGCTGCATATTCAGAAGATGAATACGAAAATCTCCTGTATGCTGCGCTAGATAAGATTATTAATAAGATTAAGTATGTGGCTCAGTAAAAGAAAGGCAGGGAAGAAAAATGTCAGAAAAAGTAACAGTAGAAGGAAATGCTGAAAAACTAGAGTATTTTAATTGGCATCTTGAAAAGCTTGGCCTTTCTAAAGAATCAGAAACGACGTATTCCGGGGATTTTGATTCAGGAGAAGAAATCAGCAAAGTGGTTAACTTCTGCATAAGAAACGAATTCGAATACAGTCTTGGCAGAAACCCAGCAGCAGGACGCTACAGCTACCGTACTGAGTTTTTCAAGCATAATCCTCCAAACGCTAAGGGAAAATACAGATGTGTATATTGCGGGAAATGGTTTGACGAGGATCGTATTGTCGTAGATCATATCTACCCAGCATCAAGAGTTGCTTCAGACCCTTCATTGCAGAAAAGGATGAAAAAAATGGGGATTGATAATGTAAATTCTCTTGAAAATTTAGTACCGGCCTGCGAGGCTTGCGCGGAGAAAAAAGGAAATCGAATTGGAAACTGGCCAAAGAAAGCAAAAAGAGGTTTAAAAGACTCTTACTGGATCTGGAAGCCAATTATGAAATTAAGCCCCATTTTAATTTTTGGATTGATTTTATTTATCATTTATTTAAACCCATTAGGAATTCAGAAATATGAAGTACAAGGAGTTATGCGAGATATTTTCCGCTGGATGATGGGTTTGTAAAATAATTTTTGTTTATTGCGAGGATTTCAGACATATGTATCATAGGAATTCTCGCAGTACTTGTAAAAGGAGGATGGCGAGTATGGCAGGATACCGAAAAAAGAAAAAACCGCATCAAAAAGAAAAACCTTTGTTTGGAAAGGATTTTGTATGTTTTTTTGCGCTGGTAAAAGAAACAGTGAAAGCGTGCGGACCATATAAGTTTGTGATCATCGATAAGGCCGGGAAAGAAATCCCGGTACATCTTACAAAGACAGGAGACACATGGATCGACGGGAAAAAGCTAATAGATGCAGACGCTCGTGAATTTATTGCTAAGAATCCAGGTGATTTCGAAAGACTATTTTTAGAGGCGACTAAAAAATATGATCCAGACCTGCACATAATGCCTCGTTTATATCTGGCAAAATTAACAGATATGTCCGGGACATATAAAAAGCCCGCAACTGTAAAGTTCTACGACGGCGAGAAGATGCGCGAATTTAAAATTGAACGCGCTGGTCTGGATGGGAGATTTTATCTGGATGAAATGCCAATTACAAAAAATGAAGCGATTGAATATGTTGAAACTCATTATGGCGGATTCCTTGTCGGAATGAAAGATGCCATGAAGGCTATGAAGCGTGTGAATACGTTTGAAAACAACAAATTTTTAAGCACATATGGACAAAAAGCAAAAGCACAGGTAAAGCATTCTGAAGTAGTAGATGGAAAACTGCAGGTAGATATTGATAGTTTTCTTCCACAAAAAAAGAAAGCCGTATCCAGTGAACATGAAATGAAAGCAAGCAAAGATGTTATAACCACTCCAAAACGTGGCTATATAGAATCTTAAGATGTTTGCAAATTATGATAAAAAGGAGGGTTATAAAATGCCAAAATTCAAAGAAAAAAACACAATCGAAAAGGTTTTTAATGACGGCAGAGACATGATCCCTTTTGTGACTACTGAAGGCGGGATTGCTTACGGAATCGGAGAAATAGAGAAAAACAAAGCTGCTCAGCTGACTTTTGAAGAAGAAGTAAACAAAAGAGTAGAAGAAGAGCTTTTAAAACGAGGCGTTACAGATCCTTCTTTAATGGGGGCGCTGGATTTTACACAGCTTGCTTCTCAAGTATACGGCACCGGTAATGATACAGACAATACAATGCCACAGATCACAGAGGATTCACGAGATGTAAGTCCATCGCATGATTCTAAAAATCAAGGAGATATGGCTCAGGAACAGTTTACTGCAGTGTCAGATAAAAAGCAGGGACGTGAACAAAAGAAAAATGGCAGAACGTTAGATTCTCAAGAACGCGATTCTAAAGAAAAAGCTCGTGGAGATCTTGAAGCTGGTGTACGTGAAATCGCTAAAGATATGCCAAACGAAGAGAGAGCTGTTGCGCAGGATGATGTAAATAGAGAAGCTGTACAGGAAGTACATTATGAAAACAGACAACCTAAAATACACGGCAAAGAAAAAGAAACCATGCAACGTTCGGGTAAGGCAAGAACACAGGCGACACAGCGTAATAAGACAGAACAAAATAAAGAAAAAGACAAAGCTCCTAGAACAAAAACTGAGCAACATGTTGTAGCAAAAGAGATGCATACAATCCGCGCAAATGATTATGAAGGACATGACGTCAAAAAAGAGACAGAAAAAGTAGAAGCAAGACGCGTCAATATGGATAAGGGAGCTGGATTCGGAAATCTTGCTGCGGCTCTTGCAAGAGGGCAGGAAGACACGAAAGCCAGCAATCTGCTTACTGCTGCTGTTGGTATTACTGCTCAAACTGGACGTACAACAGAATTCCTTCAAGGAAATGACAAATTGCAGCTTAGAAGGGATCCTACGGATGGATGCACATATGCTTTCATCAATGATAAAAAAGTTGGAGGAGATCAGGCTAAAGATTTCCTTTTGAAAATGAATAGGGAACTTGGCCCAGAAAAAGCCGAACAGCTTAGAACAGTTGTTGATCTTGCAAAAAACAACCCAAATATCGACAAAAACATGGGACAGGAACAAAAACAAAACAAATCACACGATATTCATGATCGTGGTTGATAGAAGGGAGGCAATCGATTATGAGCATTTTTAATGAGGATTCATTTCTTTACAATCCGTTTGGTTCTGTTGCAACAGCAGATAACCAAACAACAGCATACAAGGTTCAACGTGATTTGCAGCATGCGCTCAATTACGATAATTCCGTTTCACCGGATACAGACAAAGCTGACTACGTCCACTCAAGAGAGGCCGCTATTTTAAAATATCTTGCAGAACATGCGGAAAACAGTCACACATTCCGTATCAAATGCGACATGCCGGGAGACGAAGACCGTAAATGGGCAGGCGCCCGCAAAAAAATGGCGATGCACGCCCCTCATTATATTAAATTTACGAGAGTTCCGGATATCCGTAAATGCACATTTGGAGAAGGAAAAGACCAGAAAACATTCAAAGAGGTTTTTGGTAGAGATTTCGACTCTCTTAAGGAAGAAGAACAGGACAGAATCAGAAAAACGTTCGAGCAGATGTATAGTGAAAGAGATTCGATACGCGATTTTGAATACACGATCAAAGGACAAACCGAGCCGATAAGAACAAAAATCAATATGGGTTATAGTTTGATTATCGAAAATACAGATATTGATCGTAAATTTGGATGGAATCCAAAAGAACATCAGGAAGAAAAAAGAGCAGAAGAAATCAAAGAACAGCAGCCAGAGCGAGATATCGCAGCGCAAGCTGGCGTTAGATACAAAGATGAAAAACTCGATTCTGGTATCATGAAAATGCGCTGGATTGATCCGCGATATGATGCAGTAATTCCAGACGAGCTTCTTTCTCAGGAAGAACTCGACTTTAAAAAGAACAACCCAGAAGAATTTGCAAAAATGTACAGCCAAATTCCAAAAGACGACTTGAAGAAGATGAGCGATGAAGAGCGTAAGGAATTTGATCGAAAAATTTTAGATCGGAAATACGAAATGTTCCAACGCCTTGACCATACCGGAGATTTCTCAGATAATCTTCGTGTAGTCGAAACCAAGGATAAATTAACAGCATGGGGTAAAAACACGGGGCATGAAGTATCTCGTACGATGACGAATATGACAGTTCGATACCCAATGACGATGGCACAAGAAGGAAGTAACTTATTGGAACGATTGCTTGGACGAGCGATGTCGGCTGTACGATATAGGTAAAAAGGAGGGACGAATTATGGCGGAAGAAAATAAAAGCAAGGGACTGCTTGGAGGTGCACTTGAACTTGGTGGAAAAGTAATCTCAGCCCCATTTAAACTTGTTGGCGGAGCACTTAAATTAGGTGGTAAGGCAGTTGATAAAGTAGGAAGAGGGATCTTAGGAGACGGAATCATGGATAGGGCCGAGGCGCCGTTCAAGTTATTAGGTACCGTTGGTAAAACTATCGGGAACAAATTAAAAACGATTCCTATCACAATGCAGCTTAGCGCACTTAAGAGCGAGCTGATGGTTATGGCTATCGAGTTTATTAACAGTTTAAAATCTACACTTGATAAGAATAATAAATCCGTAGCTGAAGCCAAAGAAACAGCTGCAAAAAAGGGATACTCTACAGAGCAGACGATGGCAAAGATTGATGAAAAAACAAAGGACACTAAAATCTTTAAAGAAAATAAAGGCCAAAATAAAACAGCTGGTAATATGGCTAAAAGCAATGATGTCGGAAAGCTTCTTGAATCCGCTACGCCAGGGGCAAACGGAATGGCTCTAGCGGGAAAAGACGGGCTTTCAAAACCAGATATCGGGCTTAACAAGTAATTGAAAAAAGGGGGATAAAAAGATGAAAAAAATAAAGGATTATTTGGAGGAGTACTTGAGTTTGGAGGAAATGTGATTGGTAAGGTCATGGACACAACACTATCTATCACTGATAAGATTAGCAGAAAACTATTTGGTGACAGAATTACAGACGCTGTAGAAACGCCTCTTAAAGCAGTTGAAAATGCGGGCAAAATTACGGCTGGGCGAATTCAAGAACTGCCAGAAAAGCTGGAACAAGAAGCTGCGAAATATGAAAAAGTATCCAAAACGGGTCTACGCTATTTGCCTGACAATCCAGCAAGCAACATTGCGAAAGGAAAGGCTAATGCACCATTAACAAACGACATTGGAAATCTAATCAACAGCAAAACCGCTGGCAGTTCAGCACTTGCTGGGCCAGCTGGAAATTTAGCACAAGACATTGATCTTAACAAATAATCGAAAAAGGAGGGATATTTATGCAAGATGAAAATGCACAGGTAGCTCAGGAAGGTATAAATGCCGGAAAGAAGCTTCTGCAGGGGTTAGAGAAAAATAAAAAAGAACTAGAAAACACAGCGAAAAATGTTACAAGACCAGTTGCCAACAAAGCAAAAAATAAAGCTGTAAGTGCAGCAAAAGAAACCAAAGCTGGTAAGGCTGTTGAAAAAACTGTTCAAAATGTAACTGGAAGTGCAAAAAAAGCTGTAAAAAAAATGATGAAAAAAATGACAGCTGAAACCAAGAAAATGGCAAAAAACGCTGGAGTCGAGGCAAAGGCCGCAACAGAAAAGGCAATGGTTGATGCAGGAAACACAGTGGGGAGCACTGCTGGAATCGCTACTCTTGGCGTTGGAACAGCCGCTTCGCAAGGAGCTGCCGCAGCAAAGAAAGCTTCTATTGACGCAAAGAAACAAAGCGAAAAAGCAAAGAATCAGGCAGAAGCGACCCGAGAAGGAAACAGCGGTAATGGATCTGTCATAAAAGCGCCAAAAGTGACTGACATCGGAAAAAAGCTAATGAAAACAGCCGATAAAGGAAATGACAATGTGATGGCCCTTGCAAAAGAAGCGGTACAAAAAGCTCAGGAAACGCAGCAGTCAAGAGATTAATCCTGTTGTGTTCTGAAAATCTTAATTTCAATAAAAAATCGAGCAGGAATCTCCTGACCTTAGTCAGGAGTAGTTGACGAAGAACCATTTTGGATAAGAACCTAAAGCGGTTCTTTTTTTAAATAGCACAAAAAATGGCAGGTATGTTCGTGCAAAAGAAAAATTCTGACATATAAATAAATAGTACGGGCTCGCAAATTGAGCACCCGCTACAGGCAAAGTCAAGGATTTGGGAAACATTATTTCTTTAAAAAAGGAGGATGGCGATTTCCTCCCGTGTTTTAAACGGGGTTTCCGTCGCTTAGATTAAGAATGAGTAAAGATTATAAAAAATACTTGCAGAAATATGCAACGTTCGGCCTTGCAGCAATGTTAATTTCCTCTCCTTTAAGCCAGGCTTCCATGGTCTACGCAGAAGGAGAACAAGCTGAATCTACGGATGAACCAGTTCAAGCTACAGCACCAAGCGAAACATCGCAAACTGAAACCGAGAAAACGAATTCTATGGCTGAAGAGCTGAAGAGCCAAACAACAACAATTTCTGATGATGCAGTATTCCAGATCCGCATCGGTTATGAATTTGATGATGGTTCTTTTGATGAATGGGCAAGAGGAAGCGGATTTTTAATTGGAGATAAATATCTGGTGACCAGCCAGACTCTTGCTGACGTTTCTGCTAATAGCTCCTTGTATTCAAAAATTGTGGACGCCAAAAAAGATGCGTACAAGAAAGTGGGAATTACCCTTACAGATGCAGAAACAACAGAAAAACACATCAAAATCTATATAACAAATGCAAGCGGTGATAAATTAGAATATAAAAACACAATCACAAAGAATGGAATGGGCGTAATCATTCTAAAAAAAGCTGTCACAACTCCTGCTTGTGTCTTTGCATCAGAAAGTAAACTTTCTTTTGCTGCAGATGATGCAGTTAATTTAAAATACGCAGGTAAGGATGATTCAAAAGCTGTTATTCAAACATCAGAAGGAAAAATATTTACTCCAGAAGATTCTGAATCTGCAAAAGCTGGTTTTTACTTTAAAGCAGACACGACAACAGGCAATGCACTAGGGGCTCCTGTATATAATGGTAACGGAAACGTCACGGGGATGGTGTCAGCTATTTCTAGCCAAGATGATGCCTCTATTACGGCGCTGGATCAAACGGCAATTCAAACATTCCTGTCTTCTAACAATATTGATTACAAGACTTTAGCACAGGTTCAAGAAGAACAGAAAGCAGCTGAAGAAAAACAAGCTAAAAAAGATGCTAAGGCAGCGCAAGGCGCTGTTACAAAACCAAAGAAGCTCAAAGAAGCACTTAAAAACGCTGAGGAAGTAGAAAGAAAACTTTATACGGCAGAATCATTAAAAGACATGGACGATGCGGTAAAGGAAGGCCAAAAGATTTTAAGCTCAAGAGCAAAGACTCAGGCTCAAGTAGATGCTGCAGCGAAGAATATTGACAAGGCCATGGATAAATTGGTTCGAAAAAACATCTTCCAAAGAATGTTAAGCGGGGATATTACAGTATTAGCATGTGTTGGCGGAGGAATCGCTGCTATCGTAGCTGTTATTGTTACCATTGTTTTGAAAAAGAAGAAGAGAAAAGTGAAGGTGGATAAAAAAGGGTCTTCAGCTCCTGCAGAGGATGACGAAAAATACGGATACAGCGAAGACTTAAGACGTATGGAAGAAACCGATCTAAAAGAACAACGTCATGCAAACAAGAATGCTGAAAACATCAGAAAAGCAAAAGAAGAAAAAGAACGTGAAGAAGTGGAAGCTCGTCGTGCGGCGCAAGAAAGAAACGCAGCTTCAAAAAAAACAGTTACCCCGGAACGCGACATCTATTCTGATTTTGAAGATAATGACTTTGACGATTTCGATAAAGATATCGACGTAACAACAAGAGTTAAGCCTAAGGCAGATAGGGTTCCTGGTAATGCAACGCAAAACGGTATCATCTACGCAGAAGGAGCCGACGACGATGGGGTTTCAATCTTAGACGACGATGATGGAAGTGAAGATACAACTGTTTTAGGAAAAAATAGACTTCCTAAAGGTTATTTGATTCGTATGGATAATGGAAGACGCATCGATATCACCAAAGACAACTTCCTTATTGGTAAAGAACGTAAAAAGGTAGATTACTGCATTGGTGGAGACTCATCTGTCAGTCGTATTCATGCAATGATCCGTATTATCCAAGGTGGCTTCTATATTGAGGACCAGGATTCTACAAACTACACATTTGTAAATAACAACCAAATTCCAGCATACAAAGCGGTCTACATTCAAGACGGTTCTATCATTCGTATCTCCGATGTTGAATTCGAGTTCCATGAAAATTAGGCTGGTTAACAACAATTTGATGAAAAGGAGGACAAGCCGTGTTAGTAGTAGCGCATACAGACATTGGAATTAAAAAATCAGTAAATCAAGACTCTCTTATCGTTAGAGAAGCTAAGCTTCAAGATGGCAGCAGCGTAATGTTTGCTGCTGTCTGCGATGGGATGGGCGGACTTTCAAATGGAGAGATTGCAAGCAAAGAAACAGTCAACACAATAACAAGATGGTTCGATGAAAAGCTTCCAGGTTTATTACAGGATGGACTTACAAACAATAGCCTTCGTGAAAGTTTAAATGAGTACATCTTGGAAGTCGATGAAAAATTGAATACATTCAGTGACGAGGAAGGAGCCTGCGGCACAACGCTCGCGGGCTTGTTTTTATTTAACGGGCGATATGCCTGCATAAACGTCGGAGACTCTCGTGTATATCATCTTCACGAAAACGAGATATTCCAGATAACTCACGATCAGACAGTAACGCAGAAAGAAATTGATGCCGGCAGAATGACAAAAGCCGAGGCAACAAAAGATAAAAGAAAGAGTATCTTACTCCAATGCATTGGAGCAGGAGGCGACGTTGTCCCAGTATATAAATTCGGAATCTATGCAAAAGGAGATGTATTCCTGATCTGCAGTGATGGGTTTAGACATAAATTAAAATCAGAAGAAATAGCAAAAATGTTCCGCCCGGATTCAATGACTGATGAAGAAATTATGAAATCAGTCGCTGTAGAAGCTGTTGAAATCAATAAAGAACGTAAAGAACGTGATAATATCTCTGTTATCGCAATTAAGGTGTAACTGGAGGATAGAGATATGGAATTAGAAAAGAAAAAGAGAAACAAAAAAGAAAGGAGGAAACCAGATGCTTAAAATCGGATCAGTGATTGATGGTAAATATAAAGTTTTACACCAAATCGGTAAAGGTGGAATGAGTATCGTTTACCTTTGTATCAACGAAAAAGCAAATAAACAGTGGGCAGTAAAAGAGGTCAGAAAAAACGGGAACGCATCGAGCGAGGTGATTCGCCAAAATCTTCTGACCGAAACGTCTATTTTAAAAAAACTTCACCACCCGCATTTGCCAAGTATTATCGATGTTATTGACCAGGATGATACTTACTTAATTTTAATGGACTACGTAGAAGGTAGAACGTTAAAAGCGATTCTTGACGAAAGGGGTGCTTTGCCACAGGAAAAAGTAGTTGACTGGGCAATTCAGTTGTCGTCTACGCTTATGTATTTGCACAGGCAGGATCCACCTATTATCTATCGAGATATGAAGCCTGCAAATGTTATGCTAAAACCAGACGGTAATGTCGTTTTGATTGACTTTGGCACAGCAAGAGAATATAAAGACGATAGCGACGGAGATACAACATGTCTTGGAACAAAAGGATATGCAGCTCCAGAGCAGTACGGGGGGAAGGGGCAAACAGATGCCCGCACAGACGTTTACAACTTAGGAGCAACAATGTATCAGCTCGTAACAGGTAAAAATCCTACGAAACCACCTTATGAAATTCGTCCAATTCGTCAGTGGAATCCGGCATTATCTTCCGGATTGGAATCTATTATTGTAAAATGTACAAAATCAGATCCGGATGAACGTTATCAGTCTGTTGCAGAGCTTAAATTTGCGCTAGAACATTACAAGGAATTTGAAACAGAATATATTAGCAAGAAAAAGAAGTCTGTGAAATTGTTCGCCGTGATGTGCGTGCTTTCTGGAGTGATGTTTGCAGGAAGTCTTGGGACGCACCTGTACTCTAAAGCATTAGTAAGTGGCACATACGACGAAAAAATCCGTCAAGCGCAGATAACTGCAGACACAGAAGAAAAAATCAAAAATTATGAATATGCCATCAAACTTGCTCCAAGACGTGAAACAGCATATATGGAACTGCTGCAAGATGTATTTTTAGAAGATGGTTCTTTTACACAGAAAGAAGCTGACGAAATGACCCGAGTTCTTGGATACACGGATACTTCGGAAACAAGAACAGCGGAAGAAAAATTTAGCGGGAACCCGGAAGGATACGATGAATTTTGTTACCAAATGGGTCTGGCATATTTTTACTATTATGACAAAACAGGAAATAAACCACTTAGCAAACCATGGTTTGCAATTGCAAAAGACAGTAGCACACTTTCGAAAGAAAAAGTAGAAAGAGCTAAGAAGTTCTATAGAATTGCAGATTATTATACGCAGCTGGGCGTTTATAATAAAGCGGGAGACAATACGGTATCCTACAAGGATTACTGGAATGACTTAATCATGATTTCTGCTGGTAATATTGTCAAAGATGACAATATCCGCACAGCGCTTGTTGTCTATAAAGAGCTTACTTATCAGATCAGTGCTCACACAATGGAATTTAAAAACTCCGGAGTCAGCAAAAAAGATATGCAGGATGAGCTCGATATGGTATCCGGAGAAATCGACAACTTAGTTAAATCGAAAAATTATGACAAAGAAAACGACGGCAAGATTGTTGATGAAATTCGTTCAAATATCGAAGTGGCGGAGAATGCTTTTGCTACGGTGTTCGCAGATACGTCAAATCGTGAAGAAGGAGGTAGAAAATAATGACGGGACAGTTAGAATTATTTAATACCTTAACAATAATCTTTTTAATTGGCGGAATTCTTTGTGCTGTGGCTGCGTTATTTATTTTCATGCGTTCCGGTATACGCGAGTATTTTGCGTTGAGACATCATGATGTAAATAAAGACATCGAAAAAGAAACGAACGGTATATTGGAAGATATAGAGTCGGAGCCAGAAGATCATTCTGTTGTAAACCCTTCTGAAATTCTTGGAAAGCCAGCTAAAGTTTCTAATGATGAAAAACCAACAGAAAAACAAGAAAGTTGTAAAGGACAGCTTGATGACGGTTCTGAAAATGAAGATGGAGCTGGAGAAACAATAGCAACAAATACAGGAAAAGTGCAAACTAAGACAACTTCAATGTATGATGAAAATGTTGAGGATGGTTCAGAGGAGACAACTGCTATAGGCGATGGATCAGAAGAGACAACAGCTATAAATAGAGACCAGGAAGAAGCAGCAATGGCAGGAGAGGGAACTGGACATACAGAAGACCTCGGGAAGCCAAGCGCTATTAGAGAATATCAAAAAGGAATCAAACAGGAAGAAGATAACGAAGAAGATGCTCTAACCGGGGTCCTTGACAATGATACAGCGGAAACAGCGGTATTGGATTCGGGAGCAGATGGTACTTCTGTATTAAATGCTAAACGCGCAAAACGCATGAGAGAAAATACGATCAGAGACAATACTCTCTGGGGAGCTCCTATGACAGTCAATAAAATGACAGATTTACATAATATTGTTATAGTTAATACAGATCGGACAGTTAATTCTACAAAGAGAGAAGAAGAAAAAGAGAATTAAAGAAGAAAATCTGACATATATAAAGCAAATAATTGCCAGATATTAGATTTTGCAAAAAACGAGGATTAAGGAACATAACAAATCTTTCAGGAAGGAGAATGGCGATTTCCTCCCCATGTCAAAAGACATGAGTTTCCATCGCCTAAAAATTAAGATGAAGAAAAACACAAATAAAGTCATTAACGCGTCTTTAGGCGTGGTAATGGCTGTATCTGGGGCTGCGTCTTCTGTCGCCCCGGTATCTGTATATGCAGAAACAGTTGAAACTCCTGAAAAAGGGTTCGCAATTACAGATTCTAAAACTGGAAGCCCGGTTGCACTAGGCGAGGATACCGTTATCAAGGTATACGCAGATAGTTCTAAAAACAAAGAACTTGATGGAGCTGCAAAAATAGAAGGAAATAGAATCGTTTTTACTCCTGCCGGAGCACTCGATGACACTTCAGAGTTTTATTTCTCTATCGAGGTGCCAGGATATGAAGAAGCGTTTGGAGGACCATTCACATTTGCTACAGGTGATGTTGATGTAGCGATTAAGAAGATCACTCCGGAAAACATTACATTTACAATTGCAGATGGGACAGCAATCACAGATAACGACATCGTTTTTAAAAAAGATGGTCAAACCATTCATGTTCCATATACAAATGGAGCTTTTGACTTTAGTTCGTATGCTGCTGGAGACACAATTGAATACACAGTTAATAAGACAGGATATATTACAGCCGACAGTAGCTTCGTTCTTGAAAATGGAGATGCTGCGATTTCTGTAAACACTTCGAAAAAACCAGAATTAGATGTCACGGCCGATGCAATTACAAAGACATATGGAGATAGTGAATTCAACGTGTTATCGGATATAACTGTACCTGATGGATACGATGGAGGATTCACATATACAGTCAAAGAAGGATCTGATGTTGTAGATGTTAAAGAAGATGGTACTGTTACAATTAAAAAAGCTGGTACTGCTGTAATTACAATGAGTTCAAACGAAACAGCTCAATATAACCCAGCAGAAAAAGATGTTACGATAACTGTTAATAAAAAGGATCTTGGGACACTGGACGCAAGCATGTTTACATGGCCAGAGATTGCAAAGACTTTTGATGGAACAAAAGAATTTTCTGCAACCGGTTCATTAAAGAGCGGAAATGGTCTTGTAGGAGAAGATAAACTTGAAGTAGCAGTCGATTTAGAATCAGATTCTGTAGACGTTGGGGAACGTGCAACAAAGATTACAAAAGCTGATTTTACTGGAAATACAGAAAATTATTCTTATCAGTTTAGTCAATTTAGTGGCCCTGCAGCTAAGATCAACGCAAAAGAACTTAATGTTTCATTAAGTGATTATTCAACTATATACGGAAGCAAAGAATGGAAAGCTCTTAAGAAAGGAACTCTGTTAGCCGGTACTGATATTAAAAGCTTGGTAACAATTAATGGAAATTTAAACGAAATCGATACAAAAGCAATCGAAAAGTTTGATTATGAAAAACTCTTTGCTGTGGCCCCAGATGCAAAAGCATACTTGGTTGGAACAGCTGAAGACAAACTTACACTTTCGTTAAAGAAAGCTACAGTTGGTAATTACCGCCTTGCTATTGAAGACGAAAAAGCAAACATTATTGTTTCTGCAGGAGATTTGTCTGATGCTGACGCGTGGAACAAAGTTGCTGTAGATGAGAAAAACAGTAGCTATATTTCCAAATCTGGAAATACGACATATGCAAGACCTGGCGGAAGAATTGCGTTCAAGACAAATGATCCCGATAATCTTTACGACACAGTAAACATTAAACAGATTGCTCCAAGTGCAGCGGCGAAATTCTCTAACACATTGGAAATTTCTGAGAATGCGGCAAGTGGAGATGTGCAGGCATCTTTCTTCTTAAGCAATTCCGGAAATACAAATACTCGTATTCCGGATAAAGCAATGCCTGCTGGAACAATTAAAATTGATGCGGAATATCCAGAACTTACTTTTGAAGACGGTACTGGAAAACATTCTGTCACAAAATCAGGAGAAACTCCTGTATTGAATACACTTACATTTGATCATGCAGTACGCGAAGAGGGATACACTCTTAAAGTTGCAACAAATGATGCCATGAGTGGAGTAGCCTCTACAGAATATGCAATTATCAGTGTTGCTAACGAAACGGAGGCAAATGAAGCAATTACTGCGGCATGTAAAGCAGATACAACAAAATGGACTAAACTTCCAGAAAGTGGAAAAGTAAAAGTAGATGGGACGACAAGCGGATATTATATCGTGCTCGTTAAGACATCTGATAAGGTTGGCAATGAAGCTGTATATGCTTCCAATGGTACAGTCGTAGATACAACGGCGCCAACACTTACGATTAACGGCATCAACAGCGCAAAAGTGTATGGAGATGATGTCCATTATTCAATTACAATCGGGGATCCAGCAGACGAAAACGGAGTCTATTCCGGTATCGAAAGCGTATCTGTTGTTGTTTCCCACGATGGTTCAACTGTGGCAGGAACAAACGTAAACGGTACAGACACTTATAAACTGCTTGCAAAAGACATTTACGGTGAGGGTTCTGATGCATATACTTTTGCTGGATTTGACGCTTCTTCAAAAGAAACGACTATTAATGGTGTTATTACTGCAGCAAAGAACAACAGCAATAATGTAAAAATCAAGGTTACTGTATATGATAAATCCGGCAACAGCTATACAGAGACTAAAACACTTATGATCGATACGGATAAACCTACAATTACTGCTTCTTACGATAACAATGATGTAAGGAATGGAAAATATTTCAACAAAGACCGTAAAATGACAGTATCTGTTACAGAGCGTAACTTTGATGAAAAAGACCTTGTAGTTGCAGCAACTATCGACGGAGTAGAAGGAACATATTCAATCGAACAGATCCGAAATGGGGAAGTTGATGGGATTTACCTCGCAGAGGATCGCATGGATTCTGAAAAAAGCGGCAATGTTTCCACATACACGAATGCTCGTAAAAACACATATGTGATCGGATTTGGTGGAAATGGAACACCTGTAGATCATGATTATAAAGTGAATGTTTCTTATAAGGACGCTGCCGGAAACAGTTCTCCAGTGGATTTTGGAAGCAGTAAGGCAGCAACGGAATTTACTGTCGATGAAATTGCTCCAGTCATTTCTATGACATATTTAAACGGAAATGGGACAGAAACTCTTGCAGGTGAAGACGCGGCAAACCCTTACTATGACACAAAATCTGTCAAAGTAAATGTAAACGTCGACGAAAGAAACTTCAATAAAAAGAATATTGCTTTAGCTGTAACTTCCAAGGATTCCAATGGAAAGACCGTAGATGCATATTCTCAAATTGACGTAGAAGCTGCTCAGACGGGGAACTGGAAAACAAACGGAAACACGCATTCCTATGAGATGAAAGACTTCACAAATGATGCAAACTACGCAGTATCTGGTACTTATATGGATCTTGCAGGTAACCAGGCAGTTGCTTATGCTCCTCATTATTTTACAGTGGATAAAACAGCTCCTACAGGCAAGCTTTACGTAACGGGCAGCAATGGAGAAAAAAAAGAATATTCTCGTAAAGAAGCAAAAGACGGAGGAGTTCTCGAATTTATCTTCAACATGTTTGATAATAACTCGGTTAAAATCGAAAACGAGGCAGCTGATGCAACTTCTGGTTTAAAAAGTGTAAAATACTGCATCGTAGATGTAAATGCAGATGCTGCGGCTAAATTTACGATCAATACTGACTTCGAAAGCCTCGATTGGAAAGACTGGACCGGAGAATTGAAAGTAAATTCAGATAAGACAGCGGTTGTTTTTGCCCGTCTTGAAGACAAAGCGGGACACCTGACATATGTATCTTCCGATGGAGGTATCATTGTAGACAAGAAAGAAGCAGAAGCCCCTTCGATTACTGTAGAGGGTGGAAGCTCTGATTATTACAAGGATAATTTTACCGTTGATGTTACAGCTCAGGATCCGGATAAC